>VTLG01003956.1_pt1 | contig 76130 bp, 131 predicted proteins | sample 4694571 | NCBI WGS metagenome assembly VTLG01 (sample SAMN12604809, study PRJNA352737) | marine metagenome | biome: ENVO:00000447; feature: ENVO:00000209|ENVO:00000569|ENVO:01000036; material: ENVO:00002151; isolation source: viral sequences binned using virsorter ...
ATTATCCATCTTTCAAACAATATAACATGAATCTCTTCATGAAACATTTTTATTTGAGAATCAAAATCCATCTTAAAGAATTTATCTTTATCAATTAAAACACTCTCCTCATCTTTCAAACATCTTGTATAAACTGGTCTGTCTGGAAAACTAGCTTTATCATGAAGTAAATCATGATCGTAAATGTAATTAACATTATCTGTGAAGAAATCTTTCTTATCTTGTTTAAGTGATAAAAAGGATTTATCTCCAAGCTCAGTTTTCCAAAACTCTTTTAGTGCTGAATACAGTTGTTCCTCAATAACACAACCTTTCTGTTTCATAAATAATACATCTAGATAGTGCTTTTTCCAGAGAGGATTACTCCATCCTAAATGAGAACACTTGATAGTGAATAAACTGTTAGAAAGTGCATAACCGTCTTCGTCTGTTTTCACTAAATCAATTATGTGTCTGGGAATGATTTTTACATCCTTTCCTCTTTCTTTGGGGACAGGTTGATCACTCCAGATGTCTAGGTCTTTAGGGCTTGCTCTTGACAATCCATATTTGGAAGCTGCGGTGCTTCCTACAATTATTTGTTTCATATTATTCTCCTATGCTATCGTCCATTCATCAATATTATCGTGGAACTCAATTCTCTCATAACCATCGTACTCTGATATCTTAAACAAAGATCCTTCATCCACCCATTCAATGTATAAACCATCTCGACCACCTGCGTAGAAGTCTTCTCCAAACAAATCTTCGAAAAATTCCTCACTGCATTGATCTATTTTATCTTCTTCTACAACCTTGACTATTTCTGGATGGAACAGACATTCAGGATGTGAACTATTCCAACTATACCATCCAGCACCATAACCACTACTAACTAAAACTGCAACTTTACCATCTCTAATAACTTTATCCATATTATTCTCCTTTAAAAATTATCTGCTGCTTTCAATAATTCTTTCTTCGTAAACAAATTATTCTTAAGCATGTTATCAAACACTTGGCAAATAACTGTGATATTGTCATCACTGAATGCCTTAGAGTAGTCTTTCTTAGTAATAGCTTTACGCAAAAAAGTACCCTTTTCAGAACAAAACTCTTTACCGCTAAGCTCACACTTTGTCTTTAAATATTTACGTTTAAATGTTGCAAAGCTTACTTGGAAATCTTCTTGGTTAATGCTGAATTCTGCGTAGTAACGTGCCACTTCTACATCAGAATGTTTGTCATTGGGAATACTCACTTCTTTTGTCATCATTTTCTCCTTTAGTATTCGTGCTTTATGTTGATCATAAGACTTTTTAATTCTAGGTATTAATTCTACATCTGAAATGGGAAGTTTACCACAAGATTTTACAATAATATCTTTTAATTGGTTTGCCTTTACTGTGGTAACAACACAATTCCAAAAATGATAACCCTCTTCATCAATAACCCTTTCTATGGATTGCCCTTCTTTAAGAGTGTTTCCAAAAGATTCTCCTGTATAGGCACACTCTGTAGCTGAGAGTAGTTTAGTGAACTCTTCCAAGGTAAGCGAAAAAGCTATATTCCTTTCTTCTGCATTGCGTTTTTTAGCGTTATATTTCTGTGTTATTGTCTTAGCCATAAAAGAAAACCTTCTAACTATATCCGTTTCGTTGAGATACATATTAGAAGGTTTTAGTGTTGGTGTCAACAATTAACTGTAACAATATCACCAATATTAATAAGGCTCATCTGCGTCACTAACCCCCCTGTACGGATATCACACTTACTTGCAATAACAACGGCTTCTGAAGGAGATGCACCGCCCAATAAAGCTCCTTTTGCAAACCTAGCTCCACTTCCTGCAACATATGGGAATTGTGTCACTGTCATAACATGTACCTTTTGTGTGTCTGGGTTTTTGTAGTATTCTCTAATATTCAACACTTCATATTTACCATATTCCCGTTCTTCACAACGAACAATATCAATGATGCAATCTGTTTCTTCCACTAAAAGGTCAGGGTCTATTTGAGATAAGTCTTCATTCTCAAGAATAATATTCTCTAAATTAACATTCCCTGTCCACAATCGGATATGATCTCCGTAACGAGTCCATTTAGGGTGTTGATCACTTACAATATGATTACCGTCTGTAATACGTCCATCTACTGCAAAATGTTCTTCTGTGATAACTATTGTCGTCATTGTTTATACTCCTAATATCTCACGTTCTTCTGGGGTTAGCTTATCCAGTATCCCTTGCTTACGGTGTTCTATATCTAAATCACTATTGTATATGTATACAGGACGCTCACTCTTTAGTATATAGTAACTACCGTTATCACAAATAGCTTTTATCCCTTTAGGTGAAGCACTGTATCCCCCGTGTTTATTTACGGAATAATTATTCGCTTTTGTATAGTTGTCAAAGTATTTATTTTCATGGTAAATCTTACACCCGTCTTTATGTTGTGGTTGGTATAATGTTACAATCTTCATTACATCTCCTTAATTAGTAATAAAACTTACAAAAGGTGAATAATACTCTACACCAGCTTTGGTTGCAAGAGATTTTTTCAAATCTTGATGATTCCAGTTGATTAGGTGTCTATCCCATGAGAACTTATTTACATAAGGAAAGCCTCTTTCACTAACCGCAACTTCACCGAATTGATACTCTAAATTTCTCCACCTACAGTCTTGCTTTAAGCATGAGAATGTATACCTCTGGTAATCTTTTCTACGTAGTAGTAGCTGTTCAATTTCTCGGTCAGTAAATAGCATATCTACATTGTCGATAAAGATACTCCCGTGACTTGCACCCCAATGTAATACTATATCTAAAAATCTTTTAGGTTGTTTTAAAAATGTAACTGTTGTATTAGTTTCGATACTGGTGTTACCAAACGTATCCTTAATGACTTTGTAATCTTTATACCCTAACTTGTTTAACAGGTCGATATATTGACTGCAGGCGTCTGAGTTACTAATGAACAAACTATCACTTAGTGAAATTAAAGACTTCAGTAGTAATGCTGTAGTTGCACCTTGTAACCTTTCTAATGCAACAATATTAATATCTGCATTAGAACTAATAAGGTCATTTTGTGCTGTTGTAGGTGTGAATTGTTTCATTACATCTCCTCCAATTTACTTTTAGCTTCCTCTAACGCTTTCTGAGCACGTTTTAAGTCTTCCTCTAGTGTTTGTATCACTTCAAGCTGTTTTTGCTTCTCAGGAGATTCACGTTGCCAAATAAGGGTAAGTTCTTTACCATCTTCTAGGTTATTCAGTGTGAAGTATTTCTTTAAGCTATATACAGCTACTATATCTAAGTCTTCATTATTGTAACTGTATTCCCTGTCTAAATGGTGCAAATCCTCAGATAAATGATCTAATGACAACCACCCACCTAAATCTGAAATACGATCCTTCATCACCAGATTATAACTACCATCACGTAACTTCACTACATGTTCACCACTGACTAGCATACTTTTGGTGAAAGTGTTATTTTGTTGGTCAGTGTTTTCTTTCTCAGCCATGCCAATTTTCTCCTCAACGCTGTTTAAAAAGTCATCCATAAGTTCAGTCTTACCACTCTCAATATCTTTTCGTGAATTAATTAAAATCTCCATAAAAGCAATTTTTTCTTGCTGATGTTCGTAGGCTTCATGTGTTTGTACGACCAATGACTCTTTACCATTTTGAGTAACAAACAGAGGGTTGAGACCAAGTTCATCTCGTAAACTTCCTGCACGTACTTTCATGTCACTGATGCTGATTATGTTGTTCATAGTATTCTCCTAATAAAAAAGCTTGAAACCATATTACTGATCTCAAGCTTTATTGTCAACAATTATTTTAAATTAATTTAACCTAACCCCAAGAAACAATAACTTCAGAACCCACCAGTTTTACTTCAAACCCTTTCTTGTTCATGATCTTTTTAAAATCTTGCCATTCCATATTGGGAAGGTATGAATCATCCAACACTGCTGTTGAAGTAGAAGCGTCTGCTGCGGCTAGAACATCTTCTTTGATAAACTCATCCACCAAAGATGCTAAATCCTCTTCTCGTTGTTGCAGAGCTTCTTTAAATTCTGCTACATCCATCATTTATTCTCCTCTTTCTGATTATAACTTTTAAGTAAAGCATTTTGCTTATACAACTGATTCCATGCTTGGGCAAGGCTACTGTTACTGTACATTAAAGCTTACTCCAATCTTCATAAATGTTCAAGTCAATTCCTAAAGGCTTAGCTTTTTCAATGGCGATATCTAAATCTTTAGCTTTCTCAACAATAACATGTTCTGAAATATCTCCTTCCGCAGAGTGTTGTTCCATTAAGTCATTGAGTTCTGAAATCTTATTATCGATTTCTAAACGGATATCTGCCACTGCTTGTTCATTATAGTATTGTGCATATTCTTTGTTCATAACTATTCTCCTTAATTAAATATGTTGTGGATCTTATGTTTAGTCTTGTTAATGAGATATTTTAATGAAAAATACCCTATTGTCAACAGTCCTACGAAAATAATTCCTATCCATGTGAAGTACACTATTGTTATAGAGGCACACAGGATGAGAAAGAGTTTTAGTATGTTCATTATTTATTCTCCTCAAAGGTAATTCGTTTCAATAAGGTCATTATGTGGGAAGGAGTGGTAGTTGTCAAGGATTATTTTATAATCTAAATATATACCTAAACATAAAATAATTAAGCCAATAATAAAAGGTTTAACTGCTTCGGATTTATTGTGGTCATGTGATAGTTGTAAAATCAGTGCAGTAATTCCAAAAGGTATTAGTGATATAATTAAAAATATAAAGGTAATCATATTATTCTCCTACAAACTCGTTAATTTCATATTGTTCTATTACTCCTAAACATTCTGTCATTAAATCAATAGCTTCAGTGTTATTGCCATTACCAGATAAATCTTTCACCATCCGTAAGAAATCTACAGGAAGTAAATTATATTCAATTTCAAAATATTCTAAAGCTTCTTTAGGTAGTGATTTACCGATAACATTTAACCAACTATCTTCTGCAGTGCCATTATTGGTCACAGGATCATATTCTCCCATATCTACGCAATCTGTATAAGAGACTTGTGTAAACCACCAATCAGTATCAGCAACACAGACATTCCCCAATTTACCACAAGGTAAAACTTCTTTGAAAACCCCGCAAAACTTTGTACCTTCAGGTTCTTTATCGCAGTATTGACCTGTTAGGAGGTACAAACTTCCCTCTTTAAGTCTATTCTTTGTAAACCAAGATTGATATTTAACCTTATTCACTTTGTATAGATGATTCGTTTTGAATGACATATTATTCTCCATTGAATTAAGTAAGTGTGGTAAGAGTAATATTGTTTTGTGGAGGTGTCAAGAGAATATTTTGGGAAATGTGGGATTATTTTCCTGTTATACAGGAAGAAGGGGGGATTATTATGGAGAGTAAGTCTACAAAAATGACACTTATTTATGTAAAAATTGTAGACTTGTGGGGTTAGGTGTCCGAGGGTTAATCACTGTTTTCTATGAATGTCTTCCAGTTTAAACGTCATAAGCTTTTGATACTGGTCTTCTGTAAGCAGGTTTTTATATTCCTCCGCCATACGTCTAGCTTCTCTTTCCTTAGCTTCTTTATAAACCTTACCTGCTTCATAAGGACAATCATAGTAACCTAAATATTTCCTTTTACCGTTAATATGGCATCTAGCAACATAACCTATTTTAGCGTTTTTAATTTTAGGGGATATAACGTTAACACCTTCAGGTAAACCCGACTTCTTTCTACTATAACCATCACATAAAAACCAGTTAACTTTAGAGGGAAGTAAAGTACAAAATTCAGGACAATATAATTTTCCATTACCAAACATATCTTTATCCAAATCCCAACCTTTTACAAATTTATCTTCCTTATCTTCCGCCCACAATGCAAAGTTTTGGAAATTGTGCCATTCCTCACACACCTTAACATTTTTATACGCAGCACAGCTCGGTTTTTGCTGTTCCTTTTCATCGTAACAACGTCTGATCATCCTGTTCCAAGATTGGTAAACCCTTTCATTGTAATTAGGTGTTCTGCCAGAAAGGTTAGGTTTATACTTACCTATACCGAAGTAACCAACACCAGTAACAGATCTGAAGTTAGGACAGTAAGCCGTTCCTTGCTTAACACAAGCAGCACTATGATTAGTTACCCCACCTAATCCCCATTCTACATCCACATCAAAATAGTCTCCAAATCTTACTACAGTACCTTTACAACCATCTCCATTTACAAAAGTGAAACCTTCGGGTACACCACTTTTAGGATGTCCTATATTACCTAACCTTAAAGAAGACGCTTGTGCTTGGTGTTCTGTACCATCTTCAAATACTATGTGTACATTGTGTGCATCTTCATATTTAGTTACAGTAACCTTTCCAAAATTATTAGTTTCGAAAACGTCACCTTCCTTTATTTTAACTAAATCTTGGTCGGTAATATCTCTAGACAATATACTGCCTTTAGCGTAGGTTTTTATATTACCATTCTCGAATTCAATTTTATAACGATTTCTTTTTGTATCTATAGATATTATAGTACCTTTAACAGTAGAATCTCTATTAGTAACCAAATCCCCTACTTTATAAGGGGTTACTTTTTTATGTGAATACTTAACCCTATTATGTTTAATATTAGTGCTCGTAGTGTTTCGTATTAAACCACACTCAAATTTAATTGTTATCTTTTTACGACCTTCATATTTTATGACTTTAAATTTTTCACCTGTAACAGCCATACCTTCATAACCAATGTCATATGTAGGTTTTAATTTTACCATTGTACCTCCTTTAATAATAATTTTAAATTTAATAGATAATTATACCACTTTAGTTAAAAATAATCCACCCGAAGGTGGATAGCTGTTAATGTACAGAATAATAATTTTGTCCTACCTTATAACCTCCGTTAAGATCAATAGGGAATCTAGGGTTATTACTATTTGCAAAATCTAAAGGGTTCTTTTTATGATAGTTGAATATTTGGTGTGCAGCCCAAGTATAAGCATCGCCCGCCATTTTACCCGCTATATCTTCGTAACCCTTTGATACTTCTAATAAAATTTCATCATGTACATCCAAAATTTTAATAATGTGTTCTTGTAATCCAGCCCTTTTTATCTCTTTTGATAACCTAATAACTGCCATTTTTTGAGCTAATGCTTCGAACCCTTGTACAATAGTATTAACATTTTTATGTCCAGAGTTGTTCCATAAGTAATACCCAAAAGCTAATGGTAACATCCAACCACTTTTGTACTTATACTTTGTCTCGTAAGTCTTTAAAGTAGCTATCGTATTATCAAGTCCCATTTGTTTTAAGAACTGGTCTTTACGTTTATTTCCTTCTGATTCAGGAATACCTATAGTTTTAGCAACCTTCCCTCCTGACGCGCCAAAAATTACAGCGAATGATCCCCCTTTTGACTTCTTACGCCTAAGACCTATAGAAGATATTAACTCTTTATCTAAAGTGTTTCGTGCTCTCTGCCATTCTTCGTGAGATACCATCCCAAACATCCTACTATTAACACAGTGAGCTGTCTCTCCTAAATAATTACCATCCTCATCTTCTTCCCGACCAGAAGCAACGTTTTGATAATAGTCGTAATTATTAGCATAATAGGCTGCAATCGAAAGTTGTGCGGATCGCATATCTATACCTACAAGAACTTTATCTTCAGGTGCTATGACACAGGAACGTATTTCCTTTCCATACAGTGCAGATTCGCTCGGGGCGTTAACCCAGAGTCTCTGAGCACCCCTACCACTCCTAGTTGCGAAGTTGTTAACACCACAAGGTAACCTATTATTATCTCTTAAATACGCCAGTATACCTTTCTCGTCAGGAGATTTTGGGTTTTCTAAGAATCTTCTCCTGTGGTTGTATGTATTATATTCAGCAATCTTTTTACCTAAACCTTCTGGAAGTTGTTCGTAGTCCTTTTCACTTAACTTAGGACTACTAACTAATAGGTCACCTTTCTTTAGTTTTTTAACTACTTGGTTATCTTTAGAAGCTTTAGGAGGCCATCTTACTTCACAAGGTTCTTCTACTTTAATATAGTTATCGTAAACATCTGTAGCTAAATTCCATTCTTCAGGATCTTTCAGTCCTAGCTTTATTAAGAAAGACTTTACTATTTCAGATTGGGTCATTTTAGAAGGTAAAATTTCTATCTTAGTAAAAGATCCAGCTATTAAAGATAGGTCATCTTCTTGTATACCAAAGTATTCACAAGTCGCTTTACTATTATACTCTGTAAGGACTTCTTGCTTCTCGATACTCCAATCTTTTGATTTAGTATCGGGGTGATTTTCTTTTACCCAATCAGTTAATTCTTTCTTCTTGCTAAATTTAGGACTACTTCCGTAAGATATATGAAACCCAAAATAGTTATTTCCTTTAGCCGTGTTAGTCCATTTAGTGCAAGGATTGAAGTAAGGTTTTTCAATAACCTCTACAACTTCTCCGTCTTTCTTACGTTTTATGTAAATCTCTTTTTGTTTACTAGGGTCTCTTCCTAATTTCTCAGCAATCTCTTTTCTAGATAATTTAGCACCTTTACCTTTTATAGTTGCAGGAAGAGAAGGTTCAATTTCTTTAGTCAATTTATCTATTTTGTTATCTAAATCCACTAAACATTTTTTAGCATGTTCTACATCTATCAGAGCACCTACCTTTTCCTGTTCAAAACATTCAGTTGCATATAAATTCTCTATATGCAGTGCTTGAGTAAAGTCCATATTAAAACGTTTTTTAAGTTCTTCTCGTTCTTTTTCTAGAAAGATAAAAGTCTTTGCTTGGATTTTACAGTCTTCGATACATCTATGAAGTTTAAACGCATCTATGTATGACCAATCATTTACTTCTGGTTTATTAACACCAAATTTAATACCGTAGGCTTTCAATCCGTGAGGTGACTTAGCCCCTCTAGGACAAGGACGTTCAAACCATTGTAACTTAGATTGAACAAAAGTATCATGATATGCTTCGTAAGGTATCGTATTGTCTTGCCAGATTTTATTTATTACAGGTTCATCATAAGTCCTCGCATTATGTATTATTAATTTACTTCCTAAAGAGGTGCTACTTTCCCAAAATAAAATACCTTCATCTAAAGACCCACTCCTTTTAGGTATAGTGTACTCTTTATCATCATAAGGGTCTTTCACTACTACACCATCTAACTCTGGATGGTTGTGAAATATAAACACTTCTTCGGTATCAATGTCTATAGAACAAAGACAATGTACATCATCTATACTATTAACTTGATCATAAAAACCGATAGCCTCTATATCTGAGGCTAAGTTTCTTCTCTTTATATCTAACATAAATCTCCTCTTAGAATATATCACCTACATCATTAGGGATTTCTTCTACAACAGTATCTTCTATAAACTTATCTGCAAAACTTTCACATTCGTCTCTAGAATTTTCCCCACTAAAATAAGTTTCTTTATCGTACATGGTATGAGAGTTATTGTCATAGTACCAATCACCTACTCTACCTGTAATCCCTGTCCACCTACATTTACCTACAGTAATATTAGTCGTGTTCTTTTCAACTTCATCTTCGGCATACTTATCCCTACTCATGAATATGTTCGCACCACCAGATTTTACAATAGAAGATATACCATGTACATCGTCTTCTGTGAGTTCTCTTCTTATACGTTTACCATCCTTGTTAGTAGACGTGCTTCCTTTTCTAACGTGACAAACGTTGTGGAAGGTGACACCTCTTTTCATTATACCTTTCATCCACTTTATAAATCTAGTCTGTTCTTTTGAATCTACACCTTCAAATAAATCTTGTATAGGATCGATTATAATAACTTGACAATCATACTTACTAATAAGTCTCTCACATTGCTTTTTAACATCTTCAAGGTCACCATCCCTTTCGTCTAACAATACGAACCTATCTCTACCATATTCATCTTTGGATAAATGTTCCCTTGCCTCTATAACATCAGGTCGTCGTACAAACTTTACTGCTTCTTCTGGGTCTTCTATAAGGTTTATCTTGTAACCTACTTCTCTAGATAGCATAGCAATCATATACTGAGCAGCAGATAACTCTAGACTTAATATACCTACTCTATAAGGGCTAGTGTAAATCCAATGACGAATCGCTTCGTTTATGAGGGTTGTTTTACCAATACCACTCTCCGCGATCCAGTTTACCATATACGCTAAAGGAACACCTCCTGCCATTTTCTTTTGAAGAGATGACATAAAAGGTGGTAGTGTCATTTTAGGACGTAACAACTCATCTTCAATACTATTATCAGCTTCAGCAGAGGTTATAATACCGTCATACATAAAAGGTTTGGCGTTATAAAAATCACTAATGAACTGTTTTTCTTTTCCTTCAGTCAACATTTTATTAGGATCTTTGTCAGTCCAATAACATAACTTCACTTTTTCTTTAGGTAATACTTCTGCAATAGCTTCCATCGCGGCTTTACCAACTTCATCATTATCTAAACCGATTACTATTGTGTCAAAGCCATTTAAAAAATCATATTGGTCTTTAACTTGCTTTAGAGCAGAACCTTCTCCTGTAGTAGGACTAACCACTGCTATTGGGGCATAATCCTTAGCTTTTTGGTAATCTAAAAGCATTTGATACGCAGAACATAAATCGATCTCCCCCGCAGTCAACAACACGGTTCTGTGATTCTTGTAATCCTTAAACTTTATTTGACCCGCAAAGTCACTCTTTAGCCCCGTCTGCCCTACTTTACTGAAGTACTTTGGTAAGTGCCTCATCTTATACCCTGTAGGCCAATTATCTAAACCTCTAGTCTCAGGATAATAAAAAGTTTTAGGGTTACCTTGACTATCTGTTTTACATAAATGACCAAAGAATTTTAGGATTTCTGGACGTATCCCTCTCCACTCCTTATCATAGTACCCTATATTTTTAATAAGTTTAGTAACTTGCTCTTTTTCTAAAGCAGGTTCTTTTTCTTGCCTTTCGAATTTAATACGTTCTGTTACTACACCTTCAGGGTCTAAACCTAATGATTCAGCTAAAGAAGATTTAGATAGATGTTCTACAGAAAAACCTTGATTACAACTAAAACAGTACCCAGAATAAGAAACTCCTCCATCTTCTGTATCACTTTCGTATAAAGCCAAGGCATCGCTACTAGAGCATTCTTCAAAATCTACATCACCGTATTTTTTAACACCACTTCGAGATAACTCGGATGCAACACAATAATCATGTTTAATGAAATAACCTTCTTCACTCAAATTTTCTCTCCTCTCATAAAATTAGCTAACTTATAAACTTGTTTATAAACTATAAGAAAAGCTCATGAGTTAATCAACTCTTTAGAGAGTTAGCCCCACAAGCCCACTTCATACCACCCCCAACACACCCACACAATTATCCAGACTACCCTCTACCTCACATTCTTTCACACAAACCAACCCTTTGTCAATCAAGCTCTTTGCTGTCTTAGTGGTGTATACTCTGGCACAAGTGTTATCTTTGAAATAAGAGAATGTATAGTCACCTTTATCGTTGATGAAAACGTATACGGGAATACCGTAAGCTAGTCCTAAAAACATCTTTTGTTGAGACAGTATAAGTTTATCCATTTAAGAATACCTTCATAACAAAATAATCGTCAGGCGTTAAAGTGATTTCCAAACCCTTTATATAAATACCCGAAGCACTATACCCACTACCACAACCATGCCCTAAGTTAGAAGTACTCCCTACACCTATCAACTTACCTTCTAAAACTTGGTTATTTAGGGAGATGAGTACACCACTTACGTCAGTAATCATTTCCCCATCTTCCCCTACTAAACAAGGTACTCCCCAATAAGTAGAACATTTATACTTACCTACAACCTCTTTACTCATCACAAACCTCCTTTAAAACTCTTTCCAAAAACATCTTAGGATCAGCTTCTCCACAAAGCAACTCTCCTAATAATAACCTATCAGACAAAATTAATAGCAAACGTTCTCTTTTAGCTAATTCCTCTAATAAAGCTTTATCTGAAACAAGATCTAATCTTTTAGAGTATATAGATTCTACATTACTCATCACTCACAAACTCCTCTCCATCCCACTCATATCCTTCTAACCAAGCATGACCTGCTGGACAGAAGTGACTTCTCCAAATATATCCACAATTCGTGCAAGTTCTCTTATCTGTGTGGTCACAATATATTTCTGTGTAAATAGTGTTACCTTCATGTTCCCATTTATTACACTTAGGACAAGCGTGTGTTGCACCGTTTTTTGATAAGTAACCTTTCACTAGTTTATTTTCTTGGTATTGTGTCCATTTTTGTTTAATTGATTCAAAGAATTTAACCATAAGGACACCATACTTCAACTAACAAAGGTTGTACCCATATACCGTAACCTTTGGCTGGACAAAAGATAAAATGTTCTCCATCCTCTTTCGTGAACCAATAATCCAACACATCATCCCGTTCAAATATTTGATCTACATCTGCACAATAAAAAGATTCTACTACTCTAGCTTTAATGTTAAAATTTATGTGTTCCTTAGCTTCTTTAATCATCACTCACCTCCCCAACTAAGCGATCATACTCTTCATCTAATGACATGCTGTTAAAATAAAACCGAATCATGTGGTAATTTTCATTATTTTTGAACGGGTCTTTTGTGTCAGGAAGAAAGTTTATATGTGTAACTTTACTCAAATTAACTATTTCCGATTGACCTTTAGCTTTTATAAAATCACTCATCATCCCACTCCTTAAACTGCTCTTCTAAGTAATCTGCCTCGGAAGGGTTGTTTGTTTGAAAGTATGAATTATTCATCAACTCCTTGCAAAATCTCTCCAGCACAAAGTACTTATCTTTATAAGAAGGTTTTACCAAAGGTAACTTATCCTTATAATCTTCCCATTTAGGATTCCATTCATTTCCGATAATCTTATTTGCTTCCCATTCAGTAATATCCGCATATCGACCACTTTCATCTTGAAGAGTTATCTCTAAATGATCAACTCCACCTACGTGACGTTCAATCTCATCACAGATTTCATTAGCTTGGGATAGACATTCTTTGATAGTACGAGACATCCCTCCCATACGAACACACCCGTAATCACCTGCACTCTTTGGTGTAAGTGTGATACTAAAATCGAAACACACACCTTCATCTTGATTATAATAACTCATTAACAGCCTCCCATCAACTCAGCTTCGCCAATTCTACTTTATTCATGAATAATCTTCTCGATAGTATCTGCTACTTCACCATGTGGTGTTTCATTTAAGAACACATTCTCAATACGCTCCATCTTATCAAACAAACATCCATGTTGTGCAGCATAAACTTTCACACCCTTCACTGCTTCATTATTTGCCATACTTTCTATAAGATTCTTCACTAATGGCGAGTCTTTATCTTCAATCTCAAATGCAATTGTCATTTTGCTCATACCTATTCTCCCGTCTGATCTTCAAATAAAAGCTCTTGTTTAAGTCGTGATAGTTCACGTTTATTCTGATCCACCTCATTAAGTAGGTCACGGTTACGATCTGTTAAATGTGCAATCCTTGCTCGGATCTGTTGCTTACTACAACCTTTATCCTGTTCTACATATAAATTTTCATAAGTCATCTTATTCTCCTACATTCTTTACAATATTATCAGTACATTCTAACTTAACAACAGGCCATGCTCCTGTCTTCTTTTTATAACTAGTCTGCAGTGCTACGCGTAAATTTTGCTTAGCTACTTCAGGACTTCTATCTTGCCAAACTGTTTTACCTTTGTCAATGACTTCATCATTGACAATAACTATGTATGTAAAATTAAACTTTGGAAAACTAATCACCTTTTCCCCCTTTTTCTTTGAAATAGTTACCCACTAAAGCCAACACAATGATAATAAATGCAATCGACATAATAACTCCTACGATCCAAGGAATATAATCTTCAAGCATTATCTTTCTCAAAAGCTTCAGAAGCTCTCATACGAGCCTCATGGCATGATAAGCTACGTTGGTCAAGACTACTTGAGATAATGCTCTCACGGCTGCTACGGAGAGGATTTAGTACGTATTTCATAACCTTATCATATGAGTCAGGGTCTTCCATGTGTAAAAACTGCATTACTGCATACATATCTTGTTCTGAATTAGATTTCATTTTTGAAATGATCTTGCCGTTATGATGACATACGGATAAGCGTTGTTCCAAAATCTCAATTTCCTTCTCCAAAATCTTGATTGAATCTTTATATGTTTGTATTGATGTCATTTTGTATCCTCCATATACAGAAAAAGCTTTATGCAATTTCATCTTTAAGATGGTTTAATATTACATAAAGCTTTTTGGTGTGTCAAGTGTAAATATGATTTAAATGCGATTAATTTTAATAATTACAAATTTTAGACGGATCTGTGTCAAAGACGTAGGTGAAAACCTAGATGACAAATTGGAGTACTCGTGACTCTTTAAAAATAACAACTTATCTTAATAAGATTTCTTTACCTGCGCCTGACCTCTTAAATATAATACTCAAACAACACTTATCGTTTATCTTTACAATGAATTCTGTAATACTCCGAGTATATACAGTGGCTATTAACCAATTATCATTAAGGTAGATCATTCCTCCCAGAACCTTCACACTAATATCTTATTGTACGATTACATTAAGATCGATCAGGTTTGTTTTCACCATTTACCTCGTTTCTTTCGCCCACTAGGGACAGGTTTACTCCGTCTTAAAGAGCTGTTGTTTGTTTTTCGTCAGACTTTCTTTTATTACACGAGTTTAGTTTAAAGAGATTGCCCGTTGAAAGAAATCTCTATTTGTCTGCCCGTCTTAGTATTATATTCGTAAACTCTCTTATCTAGCAACTTCTGCCAAATATTACTTACCTTGTGTGGTTATGATCTTTTAATCAATGTAATATCTTTGTATGGCCCCAAAGACTTGATTAAGATTTCTCCAGCTTCCTTTGACTCCCACAACAACAAACCATCGACTACATACTCTAAATTAGTGACAGAATCTAAAAAAAGTATTATGTTGTTGCTTACTATTTTGTCTGTATAATAAATCTTCATATAACCTCCTCTTAAACATATTATACCAGTGTAACATAACTATTAGAAGCAGTCTAGACATCTAAAAATTAATTCCAAACTTCCTTATTACTCAACTCAATCAACTTATCGATTGCTTCACCACCTTCTAAGTTAACTAAACTTTTGTAATCCTTAATACGTTCCTCTAGATCCTCAATATACTCCGCAGCACTGATCCAATAATCACCATTGTAATTTACATCCCCATCATGATCACGACCATGACGTTCTTCGAATGTTTCTTCGTAATAATCTGGTAAATTGTTTACCACTTCTTTATAAGTATATGCTGCCATTTTAATATTTCTCCTCTAAACGCTTCAACACCAAAGGTAATACTTCCAACTCCACAAAACTAATACAAGTAGTGATATGTGGATTAGGGTTACCTCTTAAATGTCTTACAATATCATTGTAAAGAGATTGTTTGTTATAACCTTTCTCTTTGTAGCAACGCTCAATAAAAACGTCTATAGCCTTTTCTAATTCTTTCTGGTCTATCCCTTCTAACATAGGACTTTGACCTCTTTGCATCATTCTAATCATTATTAATCCTCCAACTTCCACAAATAATTATCTACGTCATTTACAAATACTAGTACAGGTGTATTTTCCATTATGCCACCGTTTGAACCCATAAGTCATTTGCATCAGCCCAATCGTACAATTGTACCATGTAGTCATCAAACTCTTCTACAGGAGTTAATGGTAATTCAGGATCAATATTAGTACCTATACACCCAAAATTTTCCACAACATCGTATAAATCATAACCGTGAATATCTGCATTATCATAATCTGGATACAATCTTTTTAAACGGACTTGTATATTCTTACCTAATATGTGTACTGTATTGTTATCCCAATCTTCTACTCTCCAAATATCATCCAATCTTAAAGTTTTAACCCATTTTCTTTTCATAACTAATTCTCCTTTCTAAAAGTATTTAACTCTTTAACTTATACACACTTTACCTACAATAAACCTCTTTGTCAAACACTTTTATTATTTAAATTTAATTACCTTTTTAGTGAAATAGTTCTTGACTTGTAAAAACAGGTTGGTATTATGAGGGAAACTTAATTGAGAGGAGAAAGTTATGGATCGTTTTAATATAGATAACTCTGAGGTAAAGTTTGTTGTAGAATCTAATGGAGAAGATATTCACTTGTTATATCTACTACTAAGAGATTGTACCAGTATCAGTGAAAGTTTTGGTATTGGTAAGTTTGCATCAGAAGATAAACGTTCTAACCTTGTAAGTTTAACCTATAAACAAATAGGTAATGACTGGTATTGTTTTTATGAACCTACTGCACAAGAGGTTAATTGGGTTGAAGTTGAAAACTTAGTTAAAGAATTATTCCCATCTGCAGAGAAGATACGTTCATCACAAATACCATATGCATTTATATGAGGAGAAGATAAATGAAAACTATTTCACTAGCAGATTTTAAACACCAATATTATACAAAGTTTCCTAAGAGTAGTTATCGTCTTGGGCAACACTTTCTAAACGTATTCATTAAGGATTCTCGTCCATACAGTGACCTTTGGAACGAAACAGATCCTTGTGTACAAAATTCAATGATTTGGAAAATATGTCTTGACTTGTGTTGGGATGTTGGTAATCTACAGGTCTTGAGAGAAGAATTAATTTAGAGGAGATAACTGATGACAATATTGATTGGTTTATTAATAGTGAGCCTATGTGTTGGTGTCTTATTTGGGGCAGTGTATGGGTGGCTTGTATTTGGAGGATGTTTGTTATTCCTAGGACTATCAGAACACCTTTTAAAATATTATAGAGAGTTACAAAAAGGAGATAACTAATGCAAAAACTAACCACTAAAGATAATTTTCACCGTGAAAGTTCAGTAAATCAATACAAGAAACTTCATGAGACAGAGTTACGTGTTAAAATGCTAGAACGTTTTTGTGAGGGATTCTTGTTTTGGGAAGATGGTAGTCCAGCTTATAATGATCTTAAGAAACAATTTATTGAATACATGGAAGGAGATAACAATGATTAAAGATTACTTCACAGGAAGCTTTAAGAAACAGATAGAGGAAAGACTACAACCGATTGATACAACACAAATACAATTGGACAGTTTAATTTTGTTTATGGCGTACTTGGGTTACAAGGCACGTTATCCTGATGGTGTTAATAATCCGATCTATGGCATCTACGGTTTTGAGAAATTTTATCATGAAGATTTTAAATCGGTAAATCTACCAATGTTTATTTCGTTACAAGATGCTTGTAGATTACATAATGGAATCACTATGAGAGTAGTAGGGGATTGGGTTGATCTAATAGGTTTAACAGGTGGATTACCTAGAGAAGTTTCAAAAAGTTTACCTAAAGAAGTTTTAAAAAGTGCGATTGATGCCCGTTTAGTTGAAAAAGTTTACTTGCAAAGAAAAGGTAAAGGTGTTAAAGTTCAACAACATTGGATTAAATTAGCAGATTAATAAGAGGAGATAATTATGTTAGATATGATTTCATTTTGGATAGTGTATGGTGTGTTAATGATTGCTTGGTTCAGCTTTCCGTTATATTGGAGTTTTAACTTAGTAGACAAATGGTTGGAGAACATCACTGATGGGGATATGAAGAATTATCTTCAAGATAAAGTACGTAATCCGTTTTTGAATAAATTTGGTTTGATGGAGAAAACAAATAGTCATGGTTATGTGCGGACTGATGGTGATTGGAATTACATGTTTGAGGGACATGATTATTTCCGTACAGAAAATAATCGTTGGAGTGCAGTTATTGTTTTTTGGTTATCCTTAGTAGGATTTGCAGTAGGTTTTATATCTACCATAAATACATGTGTCAATCCAGATAAAAACTTACATACCGTTACAGTAGCTCTTTCAGAATTCGTATCACAGTATTTAAGTTTACCCCTACTGATCATCTTCTGTTTAGTGATGTTAAACAGTTTTCTTAAGAAGCTTTACAAGTTCGGAAAGAAAGCTAAAACAGCTATTGACAAACTAGAAGATAAGTGAGAAAATGATTAAATGATTGAGGGATTTACTTCTCTCATGACACCTTTCGGGATAGAGATATCTTATTGGAGGAGAACCAATAAAACTCAAGATAGGGCTACAAAAAGTAGTTTATTAAAAAGTCAAACATAAACTTTTGACTATACTTAAAATTTGAAAAAGAGGTAAAATTAATGAGTAATAAATTTGCAAACAAATCATTTCAAGCTTCAACCAATCAATCATCAAGCAATTCTGGTGATAATTCTACTGTGGATTGGGCAGCTTTAAATAAACATGTTGCAGAGGCTGTACAAGAGGCCACAGGTTGTGATGAGGGTAGTGTTAGTGCTGCGATTGGTGTTATTTCTGGTATTGTTGATTATGGTAACCACCAAGATCCTGAGCGTGTAGAACCAATGGACTCTGGAGATGAGAACACTAAACAGTGGAAACAACGTCAAGTGGATAATGGAAAAGCTACTGTAGATGATGAAGGTAACTTCCGATTCCAAGCTCCTTCTCGTAAAGAAGTGGGTTTCTTTGTAGACTTTCCATCTATCACAGTAGACAAAGGTCAATTCTTTGGTGAGAGTAATCCTGCTCCTTATCGTGTACTATTAGGTAATGTGTTTAAAGGTGAACCTGCTCAAAAGACAAAGATTGAGGGCTACCCTAACGATAAGAAGGTCTGGGTTTTTGGTGACAAGAATCGTGCTACTAAGTTAGCTAAAGCTGCTAAACTAAAAGATTTAAAAGATGGTTTTGCTCAAGATCGTTTATTAGAATTAATTGGTACAGCTATTACATTCAATGTAGAAGTTTTCATTAATGCTGAAGGTTATTTACAAGAGAAAGTTACTAACCCTACTCCTGTAATGGCTGGCGTACCTTTACCAGAGTTAAGCGAAGATTTACAATTCTATGTAGGTTTTAACGAAGAAGATCAAGACGAATATCTTAAAGTACTTCCTAAAGCTACTAAGGATTACATCAAGACTGCAGAGGATTATGACTCTAGTAAAATTAAATCTCAATTAGAAGCTCTAGAAGCCTCTCAGCAAGCTCAATCTTCTTCGGAAGGTAATGAGTCATCTAAAGAGAGTAAAGCCCCTGAGAAAGCTGTGGTGAACGCTAGCAAGCCTGTAGATAGCTTACCTGATGAAGATATTGATTTTGATGATTCAATTCCCTTCTAGGTTAGACCTATAAACATGAAAAAGCCCCTATACTTAATTGTATAGGGGCTTTTATTTTGTCTAGAATCACGGGGTATGTTCTACAATTTCAATTTTCCATCCAAAATCCATATCATAAGCTAATGCATTACCTATTGTAATATCGAATGTATTGCTGGTAATGTTACTAACCCACCAAAAACCAGCGTTGCCGATAGAAGTCATAGGTGTGACGGTTATTTCGCTCACTTGTGGTTGTCTGTACAATTCAAACGGTATGGTTGCTGTTGTCGTACCTGCAGGTATAGTTACTTCGTCTCGGTCAATAGTATTAGTGTTACGTATTAAATGTCCCGATAATTTTGAATTGATGTTACTTTGACCTGTACCCATACTACCGAATTGTATATCATAGGATACTAAGTTTTGGAGATTGTATCTAAAACCAGAAAAACTACCTGTGACAGAAGGAGAAAATGTAAGGGTTAATTCTGTATCACTTACAATAGTATCTATACCGTATTTAACACCATCCACTAACAATACGTCATCTATATTACCTACTTTAGTTAACTCTTCTGTAAATTTTGTACCTGTACCTACTACTGTGGTTACTCCACTGTTTAGTGATATAGTGCCAGTTAAGGGTACTTCTAACCCATCATTAATTACTAATGCTCTATTGTCGGGATAATTACCCCAGAACAAGTCCATAATAACGCCTTGTCCTGACAGATTTGTTGACATTGGGCCTAAGTTAAACCCATGTAATGTGAGAGGGTTAGGCACTAAACCTGTTTGGTATCCTAGAACCATATTAGCATAATTCATAAAATCACCACCTTCACCACCACGAGATCTGTAGGGATTATGTACGTAACAAGATGAATTATCTGCTGCTAGTAGTATACGACCTTCTGAATGTGTTTCGGCATCTACCCAACGAGTAGTTAAGAACCCTTGGTTAAATACAAAATCACATTTAATATTTTTCCAACTATTGTTTGACAGTGGTCTACGATTACCATCTGTTCTTGGTTGAGAAGGCCAAATATGAATGTTTTCCTCTGCATTAGCAGCTACTATTAAAGTTACAGTTAGCTTATTACTACCATCGTATGCGATTGTGTAGTCGGTGTTTAGTTCTAACTGAGTGTAAGTTCGGTTAACATCTTCTTTGCACACTGTAACAGAAGAAGGGAGTTGTTCAGGCCAAACTACATTCGTATTTAATATAGTTGTTACACCATCACCTTCGTGTTTATAGTAATATCCCTCTAAACCTTGTGCAATATCTAAGTTTGTACATGCAGAAACATGCCAATTTTCATAAACATTATCAATAGTGTTCATAGTGGCTGCATCTGTTGGTATACGTGTTATTATTGTTTGGTCATCGTATCTTACGAATCTCAGGTCTCTAAACCTACAATCTCTGTGAGATTTCAACCTAATTGCTTGCCAATATTTAGAAAGTGTGGCATTTTGAAAGTCGAATAGAAAACCTTCCATTAAAAAATCTCTTAGGTCTTCATCAACCTGATCTACTGCAATGGGTGCTTTCTGAGTAAGTATAGATTGTCCTTCTACTCCTGTAAGATTCCTACCATCAAGAGGTATAATAGATGTATTAAGTCGATAATTATCTGGTGGACAGAATACATTAGGATATGATCCTAAAGCTCTGTTGATAAATATAGCGTCATCTTCTGCACTAATACCTTGTTTTTTACCATACATATAAGGAGTGACAGAATCTTCTATAGCACGTATCCATCTACCACTTGCAGGTGAACTATCAGGAACAATAACTCGTCCGTAATCTTCTTCTTCTGTAGAATCTGCATCCCATAAAAACAAACCACCACCTAAAGGTGGAACACCATTAATGTTCCAATACGATAATAGTACTACAGGCTGACCATCATATGCCCCATCCATAGAACGTAAATTTACCATTGTAGTAGCTTTCATTATAGATGCATCTGTCACTTCTGTAAGATACTTTAGCCACAAGTCAATAGCATTTAAATTATAGTTTAGAGATTGACGGTCTGTAGGAGATGCTTCGGGTTGACCAAAGTTCTTAAAACTTGCTGTCGGTTCTGTTTTGTTAGCGTTACCAGATGGACCACTTGTAGTAAATTGTGTAGCCCACTCCGTTGACACCGTTGGTTTTGTTGCCATTTATAATACCTTTTATTAAATTCTCTCTGGAGGGATACGTACATTAGAAGAATCATCACCTATCTCAGGAAGTATGCCTGTCTCTGTGATAATACCATCACGCTCTGTTGCGATCCAAGGAAGTCTGGTGGATGGATAAACAATAGACTCAATTTTAACACCTGCTGCAATAGTTTGTTGTAGCAGAGGTATTAAATCTTCAGTCGGAGCATCTACACCGATGTATATAGTGATTAGCGCCTTTCCGACACGTTGTACATTAACTTCCGTTTCTTGTGTAAAAATTAACCTAATTACCTTAATAACATCCTCTACAGTGCCATTAGATGTGTTTATTGCTATCCGTAGTTTGATTGCCAGCCTATAGTCATCATCATTACGACCTTTCCTCGTTTCACCAACCAATAAACCTAGCTGATCAAGTTGAACACCTAAAGCGCTATCCAAGTTCCTGTCATCCATCAGGTCTTGACATACATCTTCTATGTCTGTACTTTCGTCTAAGAACGCCTTAGTGAACTCCCTCATTAATAAACTATTAGTAAAGGGAAGATCTAGAAAGAGGTCAAGTTTTGTTGCTTGATCTATCGCACTCATTAAACCTCCTATGGAATTGGAACATTATTTACAGTTATACGTGTTTCTTCAAATATACCTACTTGCCGTATATCTACTTCAATACGTTCTTCAGAATAACCAGAATCTGGTACGGTAGCCGTTGGATCTGTTGAATATCCGCAAGTAATTTTAACTTCACCTAGACCCACTACATTGCGGTATATGTTAGATGCAAATGCGGAAGGGATTACGTCTTGGTTTGGTTTAAATCCACTACCATCTGCTAATATTGAATTAGTTATTTGTGTCTCACCATCAGCAGGGAATTGTTCAAATTCTTCATATTTTTCATAATCCACATTAACGAAAATATATAGATTGGTTGGCCTAGTGAATGCAATTGGGTGGATAGTTCCCGTACTATCTTTAGCTGTTGTATTAATTGTACCGAAACTCTCTATACCGACAGGGGCGTAGGCTAATATAGTATCCGCTATATCTTGTATTTCCCCTCCTGACACAATCACTTCGAAACTCTTAGGAGGTAACCCTTCTGGTGACACAGCATCTTCTACGTTATTGATTAGATTTACTGTATCAACTCCTTCTACGAGTGTAATGCCTTTTCTAATGGAGTCTACTGTGGATCTGCCAACCGCACCACTGGTATTTAGGAAACGTTCACGTAATTCTGCGTCGGATTCTTCTAATCGGCCTTGATCAAAGTTTTCCGGATTAGTAATGGCTGATACGTTTGGCAATGTTGAAACTAATGTAGTAATAGAGTCTGGTAAAAACTCTAAAGCACCTAATTCTGTAGCTTCAAAATTTACGAGAGTAGTGTAACTCTGTACAGTGTAGATTGGGTGCAGTATTGTCTCAATATTTTGTATAGTATTACCAACTACAAATAAGAGATTTGGTTGTATAATAGCATTGTATTTAACGTCTGCAGCAATTAGTGCCTGTATATTAGCTGTAACATCCTGTAGTGTATCACCACCTACCGCAGTGTAAGAAAACTCTTCCGAGTTAAGTATGACATTGTATTTAATACCTGCTGTAGCTACTTCTGACCCATCAAATACTAAGTTAAACTGCCTGAATGAACCTGTACCGAGAGTTTTTGTCTCTGTGCAACGTACTGTACGATTACGATCATCTTTAGCCAATACACTTGGAGTAACCGTTACTTGACCAAAACAACTAAATTCAATTGCACCTGAAGACGGTTCTTCTTCAAATCGGACAATATTCTTAAACACTGTTAATCTATCTAGTGCTGTACCTTCCGCTGACATTATGTCAAAAGAATTATACACCTGTTCAACAAATTCATATAATTCGGATAATGACAAACAAATAGCATTACCGATATTGTTGGCAACTTTATTTGATTCATCTGTAATAACTATATTAGTATTATTATCTGTCAATCGTTGTTGTACATCAGAGACCACTTCTCGAAAAGTTTTTACTGTCAATCCATCGGGACTTAATGACATCTTAAATCTCCAAATTTACTACTTCTAACACACTTCCATCTTCTACCGATGCATTAAAAGTTACATTATACTTTCTCGTACCACGATTGAATTCACCTTGGTACGAATTAATTTTTGTTATATATTGTGTTGTGATTATAGTCTTACGTATAATACTATCTATCTCTGAACGAGTATTTCTACGGGACAATAGGTTAAACCAATCAATACCTTGAGATTGATCTAAGAACCATTCTGTGAGTATGGTTTTTAATCTGATTTCAACCCACTGCCTCGCAAGGAGAAGTTTAGTAGTTGCAAGTTCTATATCACCATTCTCTGTCACAACAATATCCCTATTTTTGTACTTAAAATCATAACTCATTCTACTTTATATACCCCTGCGGAACTGCCAGAGGTGATTTTAACCTCTGAGTTTATTGTTATCTCATCTATAATCGCCTGTGCTAATGCTACCATTGCATCATCATTACTTTTTTCACCGTTAAGGTAATCGTTATATATAGCATCCATATTAGCTTTCATACGATTTTTAAGGCTTGCTGCACTCATTGCCATAATTATTCTTCTCTCTATGCTTTAAGTGTATCTAGGCGTGTTTTAAGTGCCGTTATCTGTGCTTTAGTATTAAGAGGCATTGGCCCAATACTGGTATTAACTGTTGTATCTATCAAAAGCTGCATTAACTCACTGGCTAAACTGACTAACTCCTCACCACTATTCTGTATCCTAATAGTTTGTGCTGTAGTAATCTCAATATTACCATCATCTTTCAATACTACACTTGCACCAGAATCTACGTTACGCACTGTAATAGATTTGTCTGCACCAAATATCAATTGACTCTTAAATCTATTTCCAAGCAACACACCCCCATCAGGTTGTAACCTAAATGTAGAGTTCCAACTCTCGACCTCTTTTGTTTCCTCATTAACATTGTTGAATACTATTTCAACATTGTCACCAGACACCCCCATTCGGATATTCTCAGGAAATACACAAGGGAAACAAACAGCATCATTAATAGAGTGTGTACGTCTTGTGTCGGGTACTGTATTGAGTTGATACACTTCTCGCCACTGTTCCATGGACATAGTAGAGCATTGCACCCAGACAGGGTCTCCCTTTTTAATCGGGAAAGATAGTATTCCACCTCCTCCAGAGGGAAAGATTACAGGTACATCTACAAGGGTTGGTAGTTCAACTATATCTCCATCCGAGAATCGCATACTCATCACTGGTTTGATTGTAGCTAGTTGATTATCATAGGATACTACTGTAGCAGGAAAACCTGTGTAAATGGTACTCATCTCATCTGATATTTCATTCTGTACTAATTGTTGTATTAGTTGTGCTTCATTCGACATCTTGTACCTCAATCGTAGTAAACCATGAATCCCCTTCGAAATGTAGATCATGCTTTACATCTACCACTTTAAATACTCCTCTGACACTCTCGTTAATCTCTGTACTTATAAAATCACCAACATCTATTCTTCCATCCAATAAAAGTTTTAAACGATAACCGCTAGTTTTCTCTTGTGTATCTTTAGAATTCATACTATTAGTTGGAATAATTTTAGCTATTGATATTATTTGATTTGGTAGTATCTTAAATTCATCTACTAAAGTGTTCTGGTAATTTTCAGGTTCTATAAATAGCTTTGACTTATTAAAGTAGTAAGTATATCCCACTTCTTTGCATACCTTACTTAGAGCTTTATCCAGAAACATCCCAGAAATAGCGTAACCCTTGGTTAATCGGATTTTGTCAATACTATTTCCCACACCAACACCGAGTTTATCTTGTAAGTCTGTTAAACCTCTTCCAAGGGGAACACCATTATCTGCGTATATATCAGCCAAGTATTGTAATACAGTCTCATATGTTGTACTTGGGTCTGCTGGAAATTCTTTAGTAATTTTAACAGCGCTAGAGGGAGTATACCCATCCGAACATGAGAGTTTCATGAAAGGTATCTCAGTAGAGAAATCTACAGTCTTATCGTTAACTTGACCAACAAATAAAATAGACATTTGGGTATTTTCATACCCAGCTTTAAGAATAACAACACTATTCTTTTCAACAAACCCTTCTGTGTTACTGTTAAAACCTTGCATGGTTAAATTAAAGGGAGTGTTGCTCCCCATCTTTTTACTTGTCGAGACAGAGGCTTGTATATCTAAATCAGTTATAACAATAGACTCTAATTTATCTACAGTACGATAATCCCCATCTTTATTCACTACTCTAGAAGTACCTGCATCTGGGGTAATTATCTGTGGCTCTGTATTAATAGATGGGGGTCTACTTATAGTTAATTCATATTGTCGCTTAAAATTAGCCATTCGTTAGAGCCTCCACCTCCTCAAATGTTGCAAATGTTAATGTGTGTGTTTTATCTAACCCATAATTATCTCTAGATACATCAGATTCATCTTGAGAGGTGATAAATAGATATCCACCAATTAAATCTGACTTACGATAACGAGATAACAACTCTTTATTAGGTAGTAGTTTTTCACCTAGTAATATGGGGTTATTCTGTGCATCTAATATGTCTACACACCAGTAACCAAACCTTGTGTTGTATCTATTTTTGATACGGTAAGTTTTCTTGTTAAGAGTTACTGTTTGTGTAGAGAATGCGGCATCTGGTGTATCAATTTGTATTGCCATTTAACCTCCAAAATCTGTAGGAAATAATTTTTCAATACCTGTTGTGGTTAATGGACTAGAACCCGTAGTAGCATTGCCTGCATTCTCTGAATTAGAAGTGGGATCTTTGTACTCAGGGTTGGGTGCAGTTATAGTCGTAGAAGTTAGCTCATCAGAAAGTCGTATCTGTTGCAATACTAAGTTTACTCTCCAAGAAGTCAAACCTTCATTTTTACCTTTAGTATAGGAAAGTTTTTCTATGACGCAGTTTGTTATAGGATTTAATAAATCGTCTAGAAAACATACCACAATATTTTTATTACTACGTACAAGAGATAAGTTTTCAAGATATTCAAAAGGATCTTTATACTCATCTTGGTCTAATCTTTCTACAGAGGTAACAATACCATTATAACTCACTTTCTTATTATAAGCAACCACGTTGTCAGTTATCACAGAATTGTCCTGTACTTTCTTAGAGGATATTTTACTTGTCTCTTCTACAGTAACATCAGATGTTAGTGTTAGTTGATATACAACGTTATCCTCTGTGACAATTCTGAACCAATTCTGTGATTGCTTACCTGAGATAACAGGATTACTAAAATTAAATGCCATTCTATCTTCCCCTCTTAACAGATACTAACGACTCAAGGTTACTTCTAAGTCTATCCGTAAACATATCAGCAGCTTGTTCCATTTCAGCAGGGTTACCGTCAGAAACATTAATTTGGATATCCATACCTTCAAAAATAACGCTAGGATTTGTTACTTGCTGAGGCATAGCGCTTGGTGTCATCAGAGGGGACATGGGTATCCTACCTTGTTGTACTGAATCTCTCTGAGCTATAACTTCTTCTACTGTAGGAAGTCCTGATAATGCCATACCAGCTTTAAAACCAGAAGTACCGAGTTCTGAACTTATAGTAAAATCCCCTTTCTCTGCACGAGATTTTGCGGCACTACCAACTGATGCAGCCGCTACAACTGCTGTAGTTGCTAGTATAGTGGGTGGATTTAAAAATTTTACACTACCTGCAGAAAGTGATATAACTTTTTGTGATAAACCTTTTACGGGTTTGAGAGGAACTTTAGTTTTTGTTCCAAAAACACTGCCGAATACATTACTTACACTTGTAACTATTTTTGTTAAGGTTTTAAAGGCTTTCACTAAACCCATTACGGCTAGTGTTGCTGCACCCCCTGTAATGACGGATGCTGTACTATTACTTAAGATATCACCCAACAAGTCACCTGAACTTAATTTAGAGGTTTTTCCTGTTGAGAAAAACTGACCTTTCTCATCTTGACGTAATCCAGTACGTGTACCTTCTTTCAAGTTTACCTGATAACCTAGAGATGCCTCCAACTTACCCACAAGTTTATCATCAAATAAAGATGCTACTTCTTGGAAAAGTCCTAATACAAATAATAATTTCCCTGCTAAAGTTGTGAATGCTAAAGAGATCATACCTATTCCGACTGCAACATCCCTAGCCAGAGGCGAGAAATCTTTAAGTGCTTCATACAGCATCACCCATCCCTTAGCAGATACCTCTAGGATATCAACACCTTTCGATACTACTTGTATAAGTGCTTCTATTATGGGTGTTAAACCTTTGATAGCAACCTTCAACATCTTGAAGAATTTATTATATATATTACCAAGATCTTCTTGAGATTTACCAGTAGTTTTCAGTTGTGAGGATAGTTCTCCATAGAGTTCTGACAAACCCTCTTCAAATCCAGATTTGAAAATAGTGTCTGCTGCACGTTGAGATTCAGTGAGGAATTTACCTTTCTGTACTCGTAATGCTTTCAGTGCTTCAGTGTATGCACCACCTTCTCTTGCTGTACGTCTAAACTCTGAAGCTACTTTAGGTAACACATCTGCTGCCATTAGTTCGCCACGTTCCATCATTTTGAACAATTCAGCTTCATTAACTCCTAAAGCTCTACTGAACACCTGAATAGCTCCTGGAAGATGCTCAGCCATTTGTGATTTTAGTTCTTCCTAATCAATGACTTACGTCATTTTATAACCTACACCTTCTCAGGGTAGCCTGACTATATCTTAAGAATACACTCTGTTACCAAATGTATTCTTCCTCCCGTTTCGGATAATAAATTTACCCTACTTTACTCAGTTCTCTCCAAAGGTTTTCTCTTCAGATAACTTTTCAATAGTCGATGAACGTTCAAGTTATTATTTTCTCTTATTAAGTAGAACGTATTTAGAGGTCTTACACTTAACAAACCTTATAATACCGTATTCGTTAATTTCGTATTTTGGGAAATCTTTTAATGTTTTCCACATAGAGTACCTTCCTTATAAGTATTTATAAAAAGGTATAATAACTCACTTCGCTGCTGATTGTCAATATCTTTAAGATTTTCAGGGGTCGTTATCACGTTACCGTGTAATATCCTACTTAAAGCCTAACTTGATTTTCCAGCAATTAGAGAGGTTTTACATGACCAAAGATTAAATAGCCATGATTTGACCTTTAGAGGCCATTTGAGCCAAAGCACGTTGAGCGAGCTTCATACTCTCTGGTGCAACTTTGAGTGCTGTACCAAACTCTGTAAGACCTGTGAACAGTTCCTTTATTTCACGGTCGTCCATCTTACCTCGTGAAGCCATTTGTAACTTCACATATGCGTCTGCAGTATCCTTTAGGTTAGTACCCATTTCATCAGCAATACTGTTAACAAACTTCAAATCAGTAGCAGCCTTTTCAGCACTACCTGCACTGGCTAATATGGCAACTTCCATTCCTTGAAAGTCCATACCGATACGTTCAATAGCTTGAGTACCTTCTATCAGTGCAAATAAGCTAGCATATGCACGTATCATGTTTTTAGTTGAATCAGCTAATCCCATTTGAACAGTTTGTAACCCAACCATGCTACGCCTGAATTCACGTATATCAGAGTTTAACTTTTCAAATCCATAAGTATCTCCTGTTCTAAGAAAACGATCCCTAGCTTTAGCCATTTGCTGCATCATTTGTTGTTGTTGCTGTGCAGGCATTCGTCTAAATCCCGAGGATAATTCCATTTTACGTTGAGCTTTATCTGCTAGGGCTATACGTTTTCTTAGATCATCTCTTGCCTTAGCCTCACGTTTACCATTCTCAATATAGGCAGCTATCTCTGCATCATGAATTTTCTTTTGAGATTTAAGTTTAGCTTTGGTACGTCTGTCATTCTCCTTATGAGCCTCACGTTCCATTTTCTCCATATAAGCTTTCTTTTGTTTGGCATCACTAAGAGATTGCTTGTGTGCCTGTTCTTCGAGTTTACGTGTCCTCTTGATATCCTCTATATAAGCCTGTGTTTCAGCTTTGTGAATCTTCTCTTTTTGTTTCTGAACAGCTTTGTATTCAATCAAGGTATCTTTGTGTAAGGCGTTTATATCCTTGCGAATGGCTTTCAAGCCCTCTGGGGATTTCGTGGCATTAAGTTTATTCTGTAACTTACCTACCTCGCCTCCCATAGCTTTTATGGAGCGTATAACTTCTTGTGTTTCAGCTTTGAACTTCTTGGTGTCAAGAGGAGATGATACCGAACCAGACCGCCCCCCTGACACTTTCAAAGGTTTACTAAGTTTCTTAGCCAAACCATCAAACATCTGTTCAACCTTCTTGATATCCCTTTTGGCTGATGCAGTATCTATACCAATTTCAATCAAGAGATCATTAAATTTTCCCATAAACAGTCCTCATATTAACCTCACTTTTGTTTAGGTTGGTTGTCTATGTGTGATGCCATTCTACTTCGTGTGAGTATATCTAACATCGTTTTGTAATCGTTTAACTCCCTAAAAGATAGAGAAACCAGCTCATCATATGACATTCTATTATCTTCCGATGATATGATATCTAAGATGAACTGATCCTCTATTGCGAGAGAGCCTGTACGTATTAAGAATTTTGTTCTGGACTCTGTGTTTCGAGTGGCTCGTCCTGACTTGATCCCAAGAGATTTGTTATCTTCCCGAGGATTCCTTTCATCATACCACTCCCTGTAAAAAAACTTCCAAAATTCTCCTTGATAGCAAATGCCAATAGTGGAATCAAACAACTATAATTAGCCATAAGATACTCATCCCAATTAATTTGGATATAGCTGTCACCCTGTTTAATCTGAACATCAAATAAGATATCTTCAAAAATAAGTGAATCAATGTTTGAGTCATCTAAACTATGGTTAAGTAATACAGCCATATCAGTAAATGTTTTGGGTGTCTCGATAAAATCATCTTCATCTTTCAAGCCGTCAAACGCTCGTCCAAGTAAGGGTAGTGCAATCTGTTTCAGTTTTAGTGCTATCTGAACACCTCTCCGACCACCGATTAGTTTAACTCGAAATAATTCATCACCAATTTGAATATGTTTTGTGGACTTACTGTTTAGAGCATCAATTTCTGCTTGCGATTTGATACCTTGTTGTGCAAATGCTTGTGTAATTATATTGTTGTTTTCCATTGTTCTCTCTCTTATATTTTATAGAAACAAAAAAGGAGGCATCAGCCTCCTTTATATTAACCTAGTAATTTTAACTCGGCTGCATGAAATACCCATGTTCTAACACCATCTTCGTGTGTTTTACCATACGTTAGTTCTGGTGGGTTTTGGATATGAGCGTCAATGCCTATATACAATGCAAAGCCATTAGGGTTTACAATACTGAATGTACCTGATTGAATAACACGGGTGGCTTTCTGTCTGTTTAAAATAGCTGATAAAGCCTTATGTGTAGGGGACTCTTGTTGTAATGTCACCTCGATTGTACCCATAGTGGAGGGCATTAAAGAACGTGCCACCGAACCGTCTGGGCTTTGTGAAGATAATGTCTGGTCTTCAACAAAACTTACGGTTACAAAGGTATCCGCAGGTGCATCCAAAGGTACACCGTTCCATACAAGCTCTACATCTTGAGATACATAATCATTTAATAATTTAGCCATTATTGTACTACCTCGTCTAACTGTAGTGTACCACGAATTGCATCTACCATAGTGATTGCACCAGATAATTGAGCAACAAATGTAAGATTATCAAGCTTCTGAGTAGCTTTAATACCCCCTGCAATTAAACGTGCATCAGGGGCAGAGATAACATAATCACCTTCAATGAATCCACGCTGTACATATGTTTGTAGTGTAGTGTCAACTACTGAAGTCACTTGTGCAATTCCGCGATTGGTATCGTTTATGTTAGAAAGGGTCGTTAATCCTTCCTCGTTCTGTTAAGTTTATTTATTTCTTCTTGTTATTGCACCGTTAATGGCTCTAAGAGATTTACCTTCGCACCACAAATCAAATTCTTCATCTGTCATTGCTTTGAGTTTTTTGTCGTACACTTCGTTTCTCTTTTTACCTACTAAACTGTCAACACCCGTAGCTCTTTTTGTTTCTATCCCTTTTTGAGCAATCCTTTGATTACGTGAAAGCCCTGTCTCTGGGTCTATTTCTTTTCTCCACTCATGTAGTTTAGTGTAGAAGTCCTCTGGTGTTGCAGCATGTGCTTTTTCAAGTATTTTTAATTTTTCTTCATGTGTCTTCTCAGCCCAATATTTCTTCTTTCGTTCTGAAATATCTTTTCTAAGAAGTTCACCTTCGTTTGTATTGTAAAGAAAATGTTTTAGTTTTTCTACGCCCTGTTGTACAGAAGCAGGTGTTCTCCCTTTACTGATAAGTTTCCCTATATCAGGATGTTCACCAAAATTCTTACCGTATGACATATTGTGCCAATCTTTACGTTTAAATATCTTTTTATTCACCTGATACTCATGATCAATTGCTTCATCAATATTGTCAAATGTCCAAGATAATTTAAAATAAAAATTGTCTGGGTTCTTTTTGAACTCTTTCTTAAGTTTTCCTGATGTAAAATACCGTTTACCGAAATCGTTCTCTGGGCTAAAACCTTCCTTAACATTGGCATAACGCACTCCGTGATATTTTGTATTATCAGAAATACGGACCAATAAATAAGTGTATGGATACACTTCATTAAACTTTTTGTGTTTCATAATTCACAATCCCCTACTAGATTATGGAGGGAGGAGGATGAGTAGGCATCCAAGAACTCCCATTGAATTTTGAAACTTAACAGAACGACTTACACTTTCATGTAAGACCAGACTATATCTTACTCTTCAACATCACTTGTAAGAGCCTTCGCACTTCGAGTTCACTTGAACTCTACTTCCTTACGGAATAGTCGTTGAACCTTCCCCTGTTCGGGGCTTGGCTGCTGATTACCCAATCTTTAAGATTTTCAAACCTTCACGCTCACCTTTATTTCAAAGTCACGTTGTAGTTCTTAAAGCTCTAAGGGCTTTCCAGACAGTTCACGAAGTTTGCATTAATATATTTCTATACTAAGCCGCTAACATTAACGGGAGTTTTGTACCTACTTGGTTAAGCAATAACTCTGATACAGATGCTGCAATATCGACTTCCATGTTATCACGACCACGTACATTTTCAGGACGCTCACCGGAAGAAGTTTTAACATCTGAGTTAAGGAAGGTGATACCACCCTGTAAATCCAAGAAAAATGAATTACGATCTAATAAGTACTGTTTCTCTGTAAGTGTTAAGTTTTTACCTGTATCATCCTGAGATACTGCAATACCTGATGTACGGTCATTACCCCAAACAATAGTACCTGCCAAAAATGGTAAATTGAATGCTAATGCACCCACTTCTGGGAATGTAGTATTGGCATCTTGGTGATAACCACTTACTACTCTCTCATAAGATTGTTCTTTAAGTTTAGCGAGAGTATCTACAGCAGGGTTAGCGATTGGTGTAAGTACATTTTGATCTGCTACAGTTGTCCAGTATTGTTTCGTATCTGCATTTACAGCTACAGCTAATTCTAATATACCTGATTCCGATTTATCTTCACAAGTAACTGCGTAGAAGCTGTCATTTTCTAATTTAATAGCTGTATAAGACTCTGTAATAGTTTCTGTCGATACAAAAGCTTCTTGTAGTGCTTCTAGCCCACTAACAATAAAGAAATCTGCAGATGTAGTCGGAGAAATTGTCATCTTAGCCGATGTACCTGTACCAGATACGGTAGTAGTAATATGAGCTGAGACATTAACATTTGCATCGATTAAACCTTTGATTGCTGTTAATACTGCTTCTTGTGTGGGAGATGCTGCTACTTCAGTGTAATCTACATCAATTTTATCACCATCATTAACTTCGATACTGATCTTGAAATTATCGTTTTGTGCTGGTACATTGATAAGACTGATCTCACTGTCAGCTTCAATACGACCGATTAATAATTGTGATAAACCGTTTGGTTGTGCAAAGGCTGTCTGTGCCGCTGCAAATGCATTAGAGCCTGTAGGAAGCACTTCTGCATAACTGTCTTGTGTAACAGCTAGTACCCTCTCTTGAGATGAACGGTGTGCCGACATAAATAATGGAATGCCGAAACCTTCACGCTCAAATGAGGCGGTTGCTAATGAGATGATTACATTAGCTAAAGGACTATATGTTGCCATGTTTTAATGACTCCGTTGTTTTTATTTAACATTATAGCTATATGTCAATAATTTATATTAACTCTGTGGTAGATCACCAGTTTCAACTTGCATTGGAGCTGGATCATCAGGAAAATGGTCTAATCCCGCAGGATATGGTAGGTCATATACACTGCCGTTGTCAGGATTGTAAGTGTCGATATTAACCTGTTCAATTGCATAATTGTCTAGTTCATTATCGATATATCTCTCTACATAAGAGAAACTCACTGTGAAAGATGTAACATCACGATATTCATCATTAAGACGTATGCTGCTCGGTGTAGGGTTTGTCATACCATATAGACCAACTTCAAACTGTATGAACCAATTACGATTCTTATTCATCTTTAATCTTGATGAAAGTTCGGAGGCTATTGATATGGTATCATCCTCACCACTACCGTACACTTTGATAACGAATTGCATAATCTTAGTTTCAAGTATACCGTACACTTCTTGGTCATTTTCATCCAAGAACCGCCCTTCAAATTTTTCTTGATAAAAGGGGTTGAGTGTGGTTAGAAAATCTATTGCAATATATGGCATCCTAGGTGATGGTGTACTACTACCTTCAAAAGCATTACTCTTGAATACAGCAGGGAAAGCATTGGGTGGTGGGAAGTTATATAACCTATAACCAACTAATTCTTGTGTTTTCCGTACCAATTCACCTTGTATGAATTTAGGAGATAATGTCATTACCCGCTCCTTAGTGCTGAACGTTCAACGAAAATACTCTCACAATGTCGTAAGTCAACTAGTGGACTATTCATATGAGTAAATACATCCCAACAAACAAATTCTTCTCCGTCTATAAGGATATAGTCTGGTTCACGATTCTTTTTACGTGACACAGGGAATACGGATTGATCTGTAAAAACTGTTCTTGCACTAGAATAATCATAACCATCGCGGAAAGGTAAACTCTCCTCACCTTTAGAAATATCTGAACTTCTGTATGGTTGTATGCTACCCTTCATAGGTATTACTGTTACTGTGGATGCTGTCACCCAATCACCAGTTTCATTAACGTAACCTTGATTTTCAGTAGGACGATTTATTTCAATATTTTCTTGAAATAAAATTGAGAATGCCATATAATCTAACCTGCCTTGTATGTTAATGATGTGCGATACATGAACTTGCTAAGTAAATCACCCGTATCAATTAGGGGGGGATTACCTCGAACAGTGGGTAATAGTGCCGTACTTCCAAATATATATTGACCTTTGTCTTGATAATGTGAACCAATCATGTTTAGTGTACGAGAGATTGGTATGTCTTTTACAAATACGCCTGTAAAAGCCTTAGTGATTGCACGTTTATCTTCTTGGGTGAACATACCACCTGACATTGTAAGATGTAAAACTGGTCTAGGAGGTATATTAACTCCGTCACCTTTTGCACCAAACTCGTGAATAGACATTAAATCTACATAAGATATACTAGATTCTTCGTGAATACCTTGATCAGCGTAGTAACCTACATAAACACTTTGTTTATCGAAATCGTTAACTTTCTTCTTTAGTTTTTGAAGCTTTTTCTTTAGGTGTTTTGTCTTTTTTACGTTCAGGCTTATCTTCATTATCTTTACCCTTAGTATTTAATTTGGTTAAATCTGCTTTGGAGTATATTTTCTCCTCAATCAATTCACCATTTTTGTAACTTTTTACTGTTGCGCTCATATTATTACCCTTTTATCTTCTTATAATATTAATTATACACTAATTATACGTTTTATACAAATACTGGGTATAAAAAAGCCCGTACAAAGACGGGCTATAGTTGTGTTGTTATACAGTTGTATGAGCATAAGAAGGGTCTAGAGTACTGCCCCCACCTATTGTACACTTATTATTTGACACTTACTCACCTCCTCAGTTAAGGTGTATCGCTCACTATATCTGCTGCGGTCATATTATACATAACGAATATGCAATTGGCTTCTGTCCCGCTATCTTGTAGGAATGGATACGTATCACCATCACCCATACGCCACCAGTGCTTCGGCTTTGCTGATAGGGTAGACAGGTCGAAAGGAGTGCCACTGTTGTATATAACGCTAGAATTTGCGCTTTGGTCACTATCCCATAGTGCGAACTCATCAATATTTGCATTGCGTAGAGAGTTACCACTCACAAACCTGCTCATTCTTGCATTTTGACCTACTATAGACCCGCTCCAACCGTAGTTAGAATGACTGTTATTTGTTGTTTGTGTTACGTTGTCTATTTTTATAGTAAACCTACTATAATAATCACTCAAGCTGCCACTAGATGACCCTGTAGTACCACCATCATAACTAATTAGTATGTGCTGCCAAGATCCAGCGGTTAAGCTTCCTGCGGGTGTCTGCAATCTCAAGTTATTATTGTTTGATCCATATCTCAAGCGCAGCAGCTTACCACCAGAAGAATTTATTTGACGCAGCTCTATGTACCCATTATTGGTTATGTCGTTGTTACCATAGTAGAATATTACTTGCCCTTGATTATCTGAAGACGCTTTATAATAAAGGCTAATTGTCCACGCATCCGAACTACCTGACCCGTTGCCAGACCTACCTAGTACAGGCTCTAGCAAATTAGCGTTTGCACCAGCCCAATCCTGATTGGAGAACTTCACGCTTTTAGTGTTAGAAAAGGGAGGTGTACTAACTGTAAGTACTATAGTTTCACTGTCCTCTCCATTGTAGTTAATGGCCTTAACAGGTATGTTGTAAGTACCTACTGCTAAGGAGCTACCTCCAATTATCTTTCTGTTATTACCATCCACCGTAGCAATACCTGACACATTGGATAAATCCCATTCGTAACCTACACCGTAATCCGCTGTAAGTTCATAGTTTAATGTCTCACCCTCAACCAAGCTAACAGCGAGGTTACTTGTAATAGTAGGGGCTTCACCTGTTGACGTACCGCTGGCTGAGAACTCTGCGTTTAAAGCGTTAACAGTAGAATCTGCATCATTACCATACTGAACTAAATTTTCGTCAACAAATTCGGAAAAATCTTCCGAACTTACAATTTCAATTGACCTTGCCAAATCTATAATAGATATAGAATCATCTGTATTTTTTATAGCTTGCAGTGAGTTTGGGAACTGAGCGCCATTGTTATCCTCAATAAAGATACTCTTAGCAGCATCATCTCTAAATAACTTAATCATCTTTTTACAACTCCTATAGAGCTACCTGCGTTAACAACACTACCATTTGTTGAAAGTTTTAATTGTAAAATAATAGGGCTGTCTTTTGTATTCAAATCGCCCATATAAATCATTGTAGGAGTAAGTGAAAAGCGGTAAGGTTGACCACTGCCACTGTCAAGCCTACCTATGATTGTTTCTAGTGTGTATATATTTGCACCACTTCCAAGCTGATACCTAAGCTCAAGCAGCGCATTATTTGTATTTGGATTTACCGTGAAATCATTACGTATAAAGCAATTGTCACCGAGTGCAAGTTCAGAAAAATCAAACGCACCTGTACTTGTATTCATTAGTGATGTAACACCAGAAGGGAGGTAGGACAGGTTTGTAAATGCACCAGCACCATCGTTTGGTATTGTTGTCCAAGTATCAGCAACTAAAGATAATGGAGTTGTTGATGTTGATGTGTCATTGTAATCCGCTATACCATTACTACCACCATAACCGCCTATTCCGTTTGAACCATTGCCGTTTATGATAGTCATATTATAACTCCTGTACGTTGATTACAGCGGAGTCTAAACCACCTTGCGGTTTGGCTTTAGCCCAGATTTTTTCTGAGTCCTTTAAAATCGTTGCGACACCGTAATTGTATCCTAAATTTGTAAGGATTCGACCTGATGTTTCATCTAAGTCTGGTTCACTGTTACTTTCGTATAGTTGAACCCACACAGTTGTTTTGTTTTGAATGTCGAAAGCACTGCCAACTGGTATTCCAGATACAGTATTGAGGTCTACCCAAGCATCGTTGGGGATTATGATATCGTTAATTGTAGTCATCGTAAACCTTATAATAATAATAATATAATGAAAGGTTTACCCTCTTAATAAAGAGGGCATCTCCGATGTATTTCGTGGGAGTTCTCCGATTGAGGGAGTGGGAAAGGCTCGGAGAAACCTTTATCAAACTAGTAGCTAGTTAGTTCTATCCCAATACGAATATTATAACAAATTATCTTCTGAAAGTAAAACCTCTTCCAATACTGGAATTAGAGTATCTTCTTAATTTATTAGTTCTTCTTGGGTTATACTTATGCGACACATTGTAATCATATGCATTACGAGAATTTGGATCAGATTGTACACGTTCATACTCATCTTGTTCAACACCACCAATAAGAACTAAACCACTACCACTTCCACCGTCAGGCACAAGACTAGGGCAAACGTCTTCTGGATGTTTTAGATAATAATCGTACATCTTTTCCCAACCGGATGATCCGTTACTACTAGAATCGCTTGAGAAACGTTTTTCAATGAGTAATTCACCTACTTTCTCTTTAGATCCTACTAGAGTACCAGAATCACCTCCTTGGTTACTGTTTTGTTTATTGATCATGTATCTGATAGCTTTAAGTAAAGCACAATAAGTAACTTCACATTCAAACTTATCATCATCACCGTATATAGTGATACATTCCTCAATAATGTTTAACAGGGTTTCTTGAGATAGTTGATTCTCTGAAACATCCCCCATTAAAAATCTTACTCGCTCTGCAACTTTATTTCTATCTATAGTTGCCATTATTTAATCCTACGTGTATAATACACTTTTTATTTAACAAAAGAGGTTTATTATGCAAACGGTAAAAATATTTCGAAGTGGTTCTAATACTGAAATGAGTATCATAAAAGTGGAAAAAGATGATAATACTAAACTATATTTAGTAGAGCATCCCATCAATTTATCCCCTGATATGCGTCATTACGACGACTACGCCATTAAAGATTCAAGAAACACTGTTTTCCAATTAACTGAACAAGAGTATAACATTTTAGAAGGTGGCTATGAAGCTATGAAGCTATGAAGTGTTACTCTTATGAGTATTCTTGGTTTAATGCACCTTCTGCAATGCTTATATACTGTGAAGTTAAAGGATTAGACTTCAACCGCTTCCTTTAATTCTTGCATAAACGTTTCAACAGTTTTATTACCTTTTAAGATTACGTTGTGTTCTCTCTCAGCGTAGTCTTTAATCTTTTGGCGATTCTCTCTGTTGTTCCTTAATCCTTCGAATTGGGATAAATCTAGATTATTATCTTCCTGTACCTCTTCTACAAGGTCATTATCTTCTTCCAAGACTTCTTCTACTTCTGGAAGATTAATAACCACCTCATCAACTACAGGGGCTTCTAAAGAGTAATCTCCGTCTTTATAAGATAGATTATTTACAGAGTAACCTAGTTTTGCAAGATTGTTTTTCATACCTTCAATATCCTGTGCTTTTAAAATGTCACCAAATATTGTTGCAAGTGAGAATTTACCTAGAAGGTTACAAGTGTGGTTTCGGTTAAACAGTCTTTTCTCTTTGTTTAAATAATATACTAATTCTGATTTGTTCATTTTACTCTCCGTTAAAACTAAAAAAGGAGAGCCTAACTGGTAGACTCTCCTTATGAGATTATTTATTTATGCAGCTTGGATTTTAGCTGGTACTACTAACTCTGGACGAGTGTTTACACAGATGAAAGAAGTCTCAGTTTCTACAGTAGAAGTACGGTGATCTTCTAGAAGGAACATATATTGTTCTTGTGCAACGGTGTTAGCGTAGTCTTTATGGTCTGCTGGAGAGTAGTGACACTGGAACATATCAGCAATACCAAGCGGTAGGAAGTATGCTTCATCAGCACCTAATGCACCAATTTGTTGACCCATGAAGTCTTCTAAGTAAAGAACACCTTCAGTTTCCCAAGAACGATTAAGTACATCACCACCTAAACGGTTACGTAATGGTTCACTTTCACTTGGGTACTGAGAGTAAGCTTCACGACAACGTGGGTGGTCTTTAAGAGCATCGAAGAACTGCGAACCAACGATTGCTACTACACGGTACGACTCACCTGCATCACCAGCATATTTTTGAATATGCTGACGAGCTTGTTGCTCAATAGTAGTACGAGGATCTGTAGCTTCATCAGCAAAATTAACATCAAATTGAGGCTTAACTTTAGCTGTTACACCAAACTCTGTTGCGTAGTCATACTGTGCTTGAGGGTAGTTAGGAGCGTAACTTGCACCTTGGAATACTGCTGCGTAATAAGCACGTTCTTTAAGAGATGCGTGAGACTTAGCAATACGCTCTTGTGTACGATTAATACGGTTTTGCATAGAAGCTGGTACTTGAGTAGTACCGTATTCTTTCAGGTCTTGAATCTCTTGTGCTGTGAAGCGAGAATCCAACGGGAAGAAAGCTGTGTTAAAGTTACGCTGAATTGCTGTTTCACGACCAGCATAGTTACGATTTCCACCACGAGATTGTGCAGAGATAGCGTCAATTCCATCTTCTACACGTTCTACTTGAGCAATAGTTGTTGAACCGTAAAATGGTGTAAATAGACCTAAATCTGTGATAAATTTAGGAATACGTGGTTGTAGTTCGGTTAAAGGAGTGAAGTCTAAAATTTCAAAACCTTGATTACGTGCGACTGTCATTTTATAAAACTCCTATTACGCTACTACTTGTGTGTCAACTACGACATTACTAATTTTGTTATTACCTGCTGCTGAAAGAGCAGCTTCACCTGCGGCATCGATTGCACCATCTGAATACTTAAGAACAGAACGGTTAAGAATAAGGCCACGTTTAGCAACAGAGATTGCAACTGTATCACCAACAGTTAACTCATCAGAGTGTCTACGGATAGTTAGGTCATCCACAGCACCAACTACATCTGCTGCGTCTGCAATAGCTGCTTCAGTACCATCTGCTTTAATAAGTGAACCCTGTTTAAGAGTAGCTGCATAAGTAACTTCAACAGTATCGTGTGTAAAACCAGAATCAGAGTGTACTGCACCAAGTACAACCTGTTCTTCTAATAGATTTAAATCTGCATTCATTTTTAAAAATTCCTTAGAATATAATTAAGCGTTTTGTTGAGCTTTTTTGATTTCTGCTACACGGTCAATAATAGATTGATTAGTTAATTTTTTACCAGCAGTTTCTTCTTTAAGTTCTTCTGTGATAGAAGTCTTTTCTTCACCAAAGTTCTTTTTGATTTCTTCTTTAGCAGCAACTTCTTTAGCTAGAGCTTCTTCATGAGCTTTTTCAATAGAAGCAATATGTTCGTTTGCTTTATTAATTAATTGCTCTACAATGTCGTTACCTTCAACAACACTTTTAGCTAAATCAACTACTAAGTCATCATTACCTTTTAAGAATGCAACTTCACCAAAAGTCTCTGTTTTTGATTTAGTAAGATCTTTAATCTCTTGCTCTTTTGCCCACTCAATACGAGCTTCTTCTAGAGCTTTTTGTAAATCCGCTTGTGTCAAATTATCTGACATAACTTGCGTTTCCTCTTTATTGTTTGTGCCAATGTCGGCTGTTTTATTAACAGATTCCGACATTGCATCAGAATCCTCATTCTCCAAAGACTTGACGTTCTCTGGAAAAAACTTTCTAGGTGAATCTTTGGTAAGGGTTTCTACCTTACTATCTGTTACACCTTTCACTATTTCATCAAGAAGTTCTTGTTCTTCTTCTGTAATCTCAGTCTCATCAGCTTTAAGAATATAAGCTTCATTCATACCGCTTGCAGCACCGCTTCCAAGAGTGTATGCTAGATGATATAATTCTATATCTTCTAATAGATATTTAGCTTTAGTGTTTTTCATTATTCACCTTCGTAATCTGGGTTAGGTACACGTTTACCTTTTGCACCGATGGAAACACCTCGTAAAATACCCTCTTTACGCTTATTCCAAAGAGACAATCCTTCTTCTGTTTCAGCAAACTTTACCTTGACAACAGGTTGTCCTTCACGTATAAGTTTCATCTCACTAGGTTTGTCTGGATCTCCAATATAAACATCCATTGGCATACGGTATGCTTTAACTGGCTTGAAAGCTTCTGTATCAACTTTGTGGTGTATGTTTCCAGAGATATTATCAATATTCTTGTTGAAGTTATCTATCAGCTTATCAAGCTCTACATCAGTAATTCCATCTCCATGCAAATCAGCTTCACCAGCATTAATGTAAAGAGGTTCAATAGCAACCATCTCATCATCTGACAATTGCTTGACTAGCTCAATAGTGTTGCTTTTCTCTTGGTACTCATCATTGTAAGTCCAAGCAGCATTAATTGCTTCTTCTTCATCATAAGATGTCATTAGGTCATCATCTTCCTCGTAGGACTCGTCCTTATCCCCAGAAGTTAACCATCCGAACATCAGTTTGATAAGGTCTAGCTTATCTTTATTCATTTCTGTATCATAACCTTTTTTAAGTGGTTTTAATGGTTTAGCACCTTTACCTTTCAAACTTCCACGAGGCCACAAATCTCTTAACGACCAATATGTAGCAGAAAACTTGTCATTAGCTTGAGGTCTACTACCAAATCTATCATAAAAACGATCATTAGCTTCGTTACTATAATTCTGACGCATACTTGCATCACCATAACGAACAATCTTTACCTGATTACCTTTCTTGGCAAGAACCATGCGATCCTTTTTAGGATTATCAGATCTTCTAGGCACGTTGTATCCTCTGAATTTAATACCACGATAAATCTTATTACCGTTTTTATCAGTTTTTACTTGATCTGTAGTACCTTTTTCAATATCATCATCTTCATAGTCTGAGTGGTGAGCTTTATCGAGAATATCTAAGAAGTTTTGAATCTCTTCTTCTTTCTCGATATCGTAGTCTTCGGCTTTACGTAAGTCATCATCTTGAGAATGACCTCCTCGTAAAAAGCTATTCACTCGACCCATAGCCCAAGAACCTCTTGTTGCATTAGGGTGGTGACTGGTAGAGAAAGCCCCTGCCCCTCTGCGATAAACAGCCTTTAATTGTGCCAAGGTGACTTTATTTTTAGGGTTGTCTTTGTTATGTTCTTTAACTTTATTTTTCAAAGACTGGGTTACTTTTTCACTAAATGTAACCTTTGCACCTGTTTTAGCACTTCCTTCACTGTTTCTTTTACTACCAGATCGCCTTTCTGAGGGTTTAGCAGGAGTGGATTTTGCGTCAGCTTTCTTGATAGAACCTATAGCTTCAGGAATGGCTTCACCTTCCTTCTTACCTTCTGAGGTTAATTTATTGAAAACTGCTATGAATTGTTTTACTTCTTCATCGTTGTAACTTTGTAATGCAGGAATACTCTCTCTTGCATCGGATACTGTTCGGTATGGCATTTTTGTAACCTTCAATAATATTTATTATAACACACGTTATAAGGTAGTGCAAACACTAAGGTTATCTAACAAAACCTTGTTTAAGATCTGTTAAAGATTTATTTTCCATGTTCAAACTTCCGCCTTGTGCGGATTGTGAATCTCCTGTACCGCTAGTGCCTTGACTCTCACCTGATCTGGATTGACCTTTACTACCAGATTCCATAAGCTCTACTAACTCTTCCTGAGAGTAGTCTTCCAAGTGTTCAGCGTTGAAACCTGCCATATTCATCCACTCAATGATGACCTCTTTTGTCAAAGGTAAAGCATTTACACTTTTCATTCTTTGAATAAGTTTACCAACTTCATCAGCAGACAGAGGTTCTACATCACCAGCCCTAAATCTTGGGTATTCATCTTTTTTAAGATCAATCTCGTTTAATTTAATAATGTCTGGGATAACCTGTTTATTGATCATATCTTCGATAGAGGATATAATGCTTCTAACATAGTGTGTTAGTATTGCATTTTTTGTTTCTGCAAGGTTAAAACTACCACCTCCAGATTCACCTATGATAAGAGTTTGTGTACCAAAGACTGTGTGAATACCTTTCTTACGTTGCTCTACAAGAGCTTCTGTGTTAAAGTTTTTACCACCACCTTCTACTCCTAAGAACTTAAATTCAAAAGCTCTAAGTCCAGTACCGTTACTATTTAAAGTGCTAGAAGGTAATACTGTGTAAGTTGCATCACCAGTGTTCATATTAGCTAGATTGCTCTTTAAACTCTCTACCATGATAGCTGCATCACTGCTAGGGTTTGCAGCAGCTTCTTCTAATATGTCATCAGGTATGTACATAACAGGAGTACCAGCAAAATCTTTAGTAACCCCGATTATTGTGAAATCTTGTAAAAGTAGTTTCTCACGCCATACTGTGTAACATGCATCAAATAAAGATTCCCCAAAAGGAGTTGTTGATGTAGGATTGTTAGCACATAAAGCAACTTTACGTCTAGGGATAGAAACACTACCTTCCTGAGTGTTTGTTGGAAGCTTACTATAGATTACGTTATTAGTTTCCCTGAAAGCATTCGGATTCTGTCTTAAATGAGTCCACTTTCTTCCTTGATTAGCTGTTGAGTAGGGGTTTAATCTATCCAAGGATAAGGGTGGGATATAAGCTAACTCATCTATCACCCACATTCCTTTGTAATCATCCGTATCCTTTTTATAAACCTTTTCGAAAGGAGCGTAACCATCACGGATCATATTAACACAAGTTACAGCTATATCCGCTACACTTTGTTCCATATTACCAAACTGGTACTTTAAAAATTCAGCAACCTCTTTACTTTTCTTACTACTTCTTTTAAACTCAAAATCAAAGCTTGAAAAGGCTGATTTGATAAATACATTGTAACTGTAAAAAGCTGCTCTTACTGAATCATCTAGCATCATAGATTGGTATGTTTCTAATTTACGTTCTCTAGATAGTTCATAAGGTTTAAGAGTATCGGTAATGATACGCATTGACTCAATAGCAGCAGTACTTGAAGGAGACTTCTTTTCCCTCTGCAATTTAGTTGTATTAGAAGGAGCAGACAGTTTTTTCTCAATCTGCTGAGCGTTTGATTCTGTAGACATTCTGCGTCCTGTTTATGTTTTTGTAATTGTCAAGTGATTATGTTAATTATAACACTAAAACTTTTAATTCACAAGTTGTCTATGTCTTGACAAAGCAGTATTGCCTGAGTTAGAAGGTACAGCGTATTTCCTGCTCACTCTTTGTTGACACAAGAAATTATAAGCAGAGGCTATACAGTCTGCAAAGTCATCGTGTCTTTCAGTGCTAGATCTTTCTCCATTAAAAGCTTCTAACTCTTTCATTATATACTCATAAGTCTTAGGAGAAAAGGAGCTTTTAACTATCCGTATCAGTCCGTTTTCTGCGGAGTTTGCAAAAGGGAGAAACTTTGTGAGTTTACTTTTATTATAAGGTATAGGGTCTTTCTTGAATAAAAATCCTTTTGAAGAAAAGAACTTAGATTGTTCGTTAAATTGATGTTTACCTGCTGCTGCTGGATCTTGAGGGGCTACTATTAAAACATCCTTTCCATCCCAATGTGCTTGCTGTAGGACAATATTATCTCTTTCACCAATCCTTTTACACATCCTTCCTTCTACTTCTAAAACATCATCATAGAAATTTTTATGATAATCTCCTACTATTGTAAAGTAACCGTCTTTATCTTTACACATTTTAATACTAACAGTAGGGTCGGGGTCTTTATTAACTTGGCTTCTTTCTGTTGCAGCAAAGTCATAAGCTCGTACCCAGTTAGTTGAGTAAGGTATTTTATCTAAATGGTGTAACCAATCTCTTTCAAAGTAGTTAGCTCCTTTAGGTCTTGCATCCCAACACCCGTACAATAATTGAGCCTTGTCTACAGGATTTAACCCTTCTAAATATGCTTGATACGTAGGGTTAATCTTTTTCATTATAGGATTGTCATGTATCGTAGCACTGACAAAAGAGAAAGATACGAACTTTTCTTCCCATTCTTCCTTTTTAATACCTGTTTTTTCAGATAACTCTTCTCTTGAATCACCCCATATAAACTCTCCATCTAATCGATAAAAGTACCTTATCTTACCATCTCTTTCAGGTATAGGGTAACCTTGTTCATCTAAATAATAATCTATTAATTCTCTTATCTTATGATCGGGGTCGGGGTTGCATGTGATAATCATTCTTGAGAAGTGCTTGGATGGAGATCTTAGACGAGACATTAAGTATTCTATAAAAGGCCATTTAAACTGAGTTCCTTCATCAAGACCGTATAAAGTAACTTCCTGACCCTGTGCATCCTTTATAGCTCGTTGTACATTAGCCGCTTGCTTGTACTTGATCCTTGCACCACCTTTAAGTATTATCTCTTTCTTTTGTTCCCTAATATTATGCACGTGGTACTGAGAAGGAAAACTTTTAGGTAAATTCTCCCATATTTCTCTTCCGTTAGGCCAGAAACCATCTTCTAGCATAGGGTTTGTTTCACGGTATAAAGCTACACTTGTTTTAGGGTCATCTACTAGTAATGCAGGTATATAGTTAAGAATAGTACTCTTGCCTGATCCTGCTGCTCCTCCTAGAATCAGTATTTGCGTGTCCATAGCACGTTTAAGCATTAAAGCTTGTTTAGGACTTGCTGGTTTAAATAAAGGTTCTTTACTCATAATCTCTCCTATAAAAACCTCAGTTTATAGTTGTTTCATCTTCAAAGTCTAAACTAACTAAAGGCCCGTTATTTTCTCCTGATGAAACATAACTTGAAGAGGAACCTTCTTCTCTAGCAAGTTTCTCTTCTTCTCTACGCTCTTGTCGTTGACGTTCTTGTTTCTCTGAGATATCTTTAACGAAATCACTGTTACCTTTTAGTGCATTGTTAACAAATGTAGTGACCGTATTTTCTTTGTAACGAGTAGGTTCATAAACTCCACGTACATTTTTAATGTAAAACGGATTTTCATCTGAAACTGGTTTAGATTGATCGAAGTCAGGGTTCTCTACAAAAACCTCTTCAACCTTACCTTTGTGGCGAGGATTGTTACACCTGTGCATGTCATCTAACATCCAGCCTACAATATCTGAGGCTTTCTTAGCACGTTTATGAGCTTGTTTTTGAACATCAATGTAGGTGTTGATGTGTCCGTTGTGTACACTAACCTGTGCAGGAGGACAACCACCCTCATTTACAATCTTTTCAGGAATAGTTGTTTCATCTAATATTTTAGGATCATACTTGTATTTATGATCATCTCTGGTTCTTGGCATTATTCATAACCTCTTAAAATAGCATATAATCTGACAACCTTGTAGTATAAGTTGATAAATTCCCACTTAACTCTTGTCAGATCTTTTTTAAATTCTTTATCTATCTCTTTTCTGGAGTAAGGTATATCTAGTTTGTAAAATTGACATAAAACGTCATGTTTAAGACTGGCATGGTATAATCTTGGTAAACCTTCATCCGTTACACCTCCATCAGAAACTCCGCAGATGTGATTACATATCTTAAACTTAGGAGTACATCCATCAAAAGAATAATTCTGGTAAACATAAAGTAATCCTTGGCTTGGTATGATTTGAGCAATTACATCTCCTTCCTCGTTGATTATTTTTAAATCATCACCCTCTTTACGAGGTATTTCATACATGTAGGTTTTTTCAGTGACGTATAAGTCTCTTACTCTAGATATGATACCCATTATCAATCCTTCAGTTTATAACAAGTTTAAGATTTGTCATTACTATCATCCCTACTCTTTGCAAACTCTAAAACGAATTTATAAGTTGCAGCTATAGATGCAAAAACTCCCGATACTAATGCACCTGCTCCACCTGATATTTGACTCAAATCTTGAGACATCACCCATTCAGACATTTGATACAATATAACACTGTTAGTAATGAATGCTGCTATACTGAATATTCTATTCTCTTTAACCCATTTACCAAAATTAGACATTTTTCTTAACTCCCGAAGGTCTACTACCAAACCACCAAGCAACACTCATACTTGTCAAAGACATAGTTGTTAACATGATATCTTTGTAGATTGAGGTAAGAGTTTCGCTATCAAGGCTCTCTAAGCCCCCTACAAGAGTGTTTAATTCCATTCCTAACCAAGACACTATAAAAACTAAATATCCTGTTAGGATTGGTCTCACTAACATTCTGATACCATCCCCGAACTTAGATAAAACCTTTTGAGATTGAGTGAAAGATTTCTCCCTAGCTACTTCCTGCCTCATTTCACCTTCAACAGTTAGCTCATCAATTTTGTGTTTAGATTGTAAGATAAGCATTTGACGTTGGTGTTTTTGATCTGATTCTTTTTGTTTCCGTTCTTCTCTCTTAGTCCATAAAGAGGATATTGAACCTAAAATGCTTCCTAGTATAGGACTAGCTAAAAATTCTAACATGTCTTGACTCTCTTTAATTTATCTTTTAAATTATCTCTCAACCAAGGGTAGATTTTTGATCTTGTTACACATATATAAACAAGTACTTCAAAAAGAACTACGTTTAGAAAAGGGTAAACTTTCATATACCAGTCGTAGTAATCACCTGCGGGAACTACCAAAGCTATCATGTTTAAAATTATACTAAAGAACATGGTTATCATGATAATCCAACCCAATGTGCTGTAGATAATAAAGAAACTAAAAACAAAGAAAACAAAGTCTATAATCATTATAGCTTCAAAGTAGTTTATACTTTCGTGAATTTCTAATAACGGAGCTATGTGATTACCACTTAAAGTCATTACAAAACAAAAAGAGGTGACTACAACACCTTTAATTTCATCTTGTAACAACAAAAGCACAAAGAATAAAATTTCATAGTACGGCATTATAATCACCTCTTGACTGATCAATATTTACTTACGATCTTGTTTGTCATTGTCACTTCCGTTCTTAGGCTTTTCTTTAGGTGGTGGGTTAGTAGTAGGCATACTTCTTCCTTTTATATAGTTATGATTGATTTTTAATTGATTTTAAATGTTGAATATCTTCTTTCATGTGAGAGATATCATTAACAGCTACTTTCAGATTAGTATTGATATTTGAAATAGTTCCTTTCTCATAATCAATCTTCTCTAAAACTTTCTCTAACATTTTATGGATATTATCTACTTTTTGAATGGTGGGTTCAAGTTTCGCTTCGATAGCCCTATCAGTCTCGTCTTTTGTATAAGTGTTGTCGAGCTTGATCTTATCTCTGCGAAGAGACCAATAAATATGGGCAATGAATCCTGCAAAGCTTGCCCATAAAATCTTAAAACCTAAACCTACTGCCAATTCTGTTGTCATGTAAGTTTCCTTAGATTATATATATATTTGCAAATAAATATAAAGACAACTATCAACTGCTTAATAATAGCTGTTCAACTATAATTATAACGTATATAAAATATTTTATCAAATATGTTGACAGGTGTTATATTTACTGTAATAATGTCTGCAATATTACTTAAAGGGATTTAAATATGCACACAGAAGAACAACTTATATCACTTAAACAAAAACTAATAAAAAAGATAGACAATATTGAAAAACACTATTACAATGAAATGCATAAAAAATGTGAACCTGCTCTTAAGGTATTGATTGAAATAAATCAACAACTAATAGAGAACAGTTTTAAAGATTTTGAAGATTTGTAAGGAGGGTAGTATGTGTAAACACATGAAAGAGTTTTTAATCGGGTTGGTGCAAGCTGCACTAGTGTTAGGTGGATTTGCATTATTTATTAATTTATCAGGAGGGTAAGATGAAAAACTTAAAGGAAGGTGGTATTTTATCGTTTATGTTAGCAGTGTTATCTTTAGTAATGGGTGCAAACGTAGAAGGTATAGGTCAACTAGCTTTTTGCATAGTATCTCAAATATGGTGTGCAGCAGGTGTAGTGTTACATTCTATTTCGAAAAGTAAAGATCCTAAAGGAGAGTAAGATGACACCAATCTATGAAACAAACGTACAAGATCAAGTGAATGCAATCAAACGTCAACGAGAACGAATTGTATCACAGCTACAGAAAGAGTTTAACGAAAAGGTGAACCAACATACCAGTCACTTAGATAAAGCTCTAGAAACGCTTTACAGGGAGAGTGAGGTTAATGATGAAAGAGGAGATTATAAATGACTAAACAATTAATCAAAGATGCTATCAAAGAAATGATCCGTGATGGAGAGATTAGTATTGAACATGATTTACATACAACACATGCTGATTATGATAGTTTTGGAAATGTAACAGGGGCTATAGATGGAATTGAGTTAGAATCTTGGTTGGAGGTAAATGATGAAGATGAGTGATTATGAACAACTTAAGAAGATTTTAGATAATGCTCCTGAAGAGGCTGTATTTTGGGATGGAGAAGATTATCTTAATAAGAAATTTGAGTATATAGTTCCTATAAGTTTTTCAATTTCAGGTGGAAGTAAGATATATAAAAAATATACTTGGATAAGGAAAGATTTGATTAACATATATGAGCTTAGAAGACTTAGTGATATTAAAGAGATTGTAGATTTAATGGAAGCTTATAAGGAACTTGAAGAATCTTACCTAGATACTATGGAAAGTTCTGGAGGATGGTGTTGATGAGTGATATATTTGATCATTGCCTTGATGCATATGAGAGTTTAAATAATGATGGTTGGTCTAGTGAAGAAGGTAGTGGATATATCTGTGATAGAAACTTTTATCATAGAGAGATAGATTTTAATTTAAAACATGAAACAAATAAAGCTTATTTGATAACCTACTATGAGAAAGATTTTTGGATACCAAAGAAGATTTGTAGGGAAAGTAAAAGTGAAGGTAAAATACTCGTACACGCTTCAACTTTTAATAAGATTTTAGGTAAGAAAATATGATGGAAGATTTACCTTGGAAAAGTTATCCAGAAAATACACCTGCTGAAAACAAGTTAATTTTAGTGGAAGTAGTTAAAATACCTGAAAGGTTTGAACACGATTACACTAGATTTGTTGATGGAAGCGATAGAACAAGTGAAGAATTGGAATCTAGGAAGTATGCTAGAAAGTTTTACACTGATAATAAATATGCTCTTGCAACGACATATAGGACTTGGATGAATGAAGTTAAAATCATGGTACAGTGTAACTATGATAGTAGACATGGTTTTATTGTAGAGGATGAAATTAGTAGATGGTGTGTTGTGGAGTAATGGTTTAGGTGTTTGTCAGACACCAATATAGATTTATTGTAATAATATCTAACAATAAAATTAGTAAGGAATTTACCAATATTTGAATCTATTAATAAGGGTCTCTCCGAGGGTTCAGATTCCGCACTCAGCGGCTTTAGTCCCTAAAGGTGAAAACTTTTTTGCAAAATTTAAGATTTTATGCAGTAAATACAAACACTTACATGAATTTTCACCGTGTACCAAAAGGAGGTTTAAAGTGTGTTTATAATTGACCACAAATTACCTAAAAATTTGAATAAGATTAGAGATGTTTTAAGCTTAGAATTTGAAGAATATTTAGGTAATAATTTTGTAAATGTAACTAGGAATAAAAAAGATTTAATAAAGAAATCGATATCTTGTTTCTTACTTAACGCGAATAACAGTGTTTTAAAAAACAGTAAAACTTTTGGGATTATAATACACCCTGAAAAATTTTCACAAAAGGTGATCGTTAACGGTCGGGATACAGGAAGAAAAGTTAGTCATAAATATTTCAGATCTTTTTTAGATTTCTTAGTATTTGAAGATTATGGCTTATTAGATAAAGGTGGGGAATATACAGGACATAGTATCGTAAACGGTAAACTAGTCTATGATAAATTTACAAGTAGTAGATTTACCTTGAACACTAAGTTTTTAAATTTGTATAAAGATTTAGTTAAAAGATCTGACAATTTTGAACTTATCAGTAATGTTTTGGTTTTAAGGGGTAGTGATAAAGAAAATAAAACATTTAAGATAACTCATAAAGAAAAAGAGAAGGTTAAGTACTTGAATAGTTATAATCGATTCTCATTAACCACACCAGTAACAGCAGGAGATAAAAAATTGGATATACAATTGTACAAAGTAGCTAACGAAGATTTTGAAAGTGGAATGAGATCTTTTACCGTAGGAGAGTATCAAAGTATGAGTAAGCAAGAAAGGTCTTCTGTTCTGATCGGTGGAGAACCCACGGTGTGTTATGACTTTAAAGGTTTTGAACCTTCTTTAGCTTATTCTGTAAACCAAGAAATAATGGAGTGTGATGATCCCTATCATATCGAAGAGTTATTGGAATTAGGTTATGAAGAGGAACTGTGTAGAAAACTTGTTAAAAAGATTCTTATCATCTGTTTAAATACAAAGGATAAGAAGGAAGCTAAATTAGCTATAAACTGTATGCTGTCAGAAGAGTTTAATATTAAAAAACTTTATGAGAAAGGTAAGATCCCTGAAAAGAATATTCATATTAATACGTTTATTGAGGCTATTTTAGATAAACATTACCTAATAAGCGATTGTTTCTTTTCTGCGAAAGGTCTAAGTTTACAAGCTGTTGGTGCTGCGATTAATGATTATGTGCTTGATCATTTGATGCAAAATTACAAAATACTTTGCTTACAGGTACACGATGATTTCCGAGTAGCACAAGAGTATGAGAACACTTTACCATTGGTTATGGAGCAAGCATATGAACACGTTCTTGGTTTTTCAGATAACTGTAAGATAGTAAAGGAAGATTAAATCCTAAATAACCCTTGACCACCGAATAAACTTTCTGTAAGATTGGTTTATAAATTTTTGAAGGAGAATAAAATGTTCGACGCTAATTTACGTGATTTACCAAAAGGTTATAAGTTCTTTGCAGAGTTGAAAGGGTGTAAAGAAGGGTGTAAAATTTATCGCAACGGTTTTAGAAAAGATGATGTGTTGTTTTGTGAAATGATGGATGAACCTACAGGTACAGAGGAACTAAGAGATAACCCGACTATAAAAATCTACAAAGATGATGGTAAAGGTTTCTTCTTTTGTAAGAGTTGGGAGGATGGTGAGAAACTGTTTAGCACTTTACTCGTGTATTCAGGATCTAGTGATTTGACAGACTTCTTACCACAAGAACAACATGTCTTAGAGAAGGCTAGAATTATTAAAGAAAGTTTAGGTTTGTAAGGAGAATAAATTATGACAAAAGATGCATTATTTCCAGAGTATTTTGATATACTCAATGTAGAATACTTTTACAAAGGAGATCAGTTTGAAACTACAGCAGAACAAGATGATTATATTTATAAATGTATAATGCATCATGATAAAATGTTAAAACAGTTATATGAATTAAGAAAATTAATATCTGAAGCTAGTGAAGAAGGTTTTGTTACAGAAGAATTGTTTTTAAGTCAAGCGGAAACATCTAAAATTCTACGAATGGTAGAAGAAGATTAACTAAGGGAAATAACTCATGAAAAATTTACTCAGAAAATTAAAACGTAAAAAGGTTACTCATTCTGTAAAAATACTTAACCCTAAGTATACAGGATTGATGGAATCTTCTTATGAATCGGGTATTTCTCTAGGAGTGCAAACAACTACTACAAAAGAAGGATATCTTTTTCTAACAAAATCTAGCAGTGAAACGAAAGATGTTTGGTTAGTGATGGGTAAAGGGAGTTATTGCTATGATTGGACTGTTTGTGGTGTAGATTACTTCTGGGGGATTGTTAAAATATTCAACCATGACCAAAAACAACAGGCTTTACAATACTTAATGGATTTAAAAGGAGATGAAATATGAAACATAAAAAGATGATTATCGCTGCTGCTAATGTGTTTATGGTTACAAAACCTGATGGGACAACACAGAAACTAATTACACCTGATAATTGCCACTACGGTAAAAACATGAGAGAAGTTGCAAACCTTCTACGTGATTTAGGTTGCGAGGTTAAGATGGATCGTTTCCACGATGATACAGCAGGAGAGGGGTTTATTGATGAATCTGGTATTTATCACGACAGAACACAAGCGATCAAGATCGTTAAATCTTCAGGGCAACAATTTAATCCAGAATATGAATTACCTGAAGGGTTAGATTCTTCATGTATTCGCCATTTCCCAGAAGATATTAACTTTTCGGATATGTGTGATAACTTTTTACCAGAAAAGTGTTGTATGAGAATGGAAATGATTGGGGAGTGCGATTGTGGAAGTTCGTAGGATGAATTTTAAGACGATTATTTTACTAACCTGTATGATTGGGTTAAGTGGCAGTGTTTCTGCTGTTTGTGTGCTATAGAGAGAGAATTATAGACTATTTAGAGGAGAATTATAAATGATTAGTGAAGATTACATTAAAAAGCATTTACTGAGTAACCCAAAGGTGAATAACACAGATTAACCATTGACAAAAGCCTGTTGAGAGAGTAATATCTTTCACAGGCTTTTATTTTATGAGGAGAAAGACTAATGAACAGGTATCAAAAACTACTTGAATCCATTTCATCTTGTGAGGATCTTGAAGAAGCAGTTCATTTATTACAGGAGTGCATTATACGTATGGAGCTAACTTTAGACCTTAATAATATTAATGACATAGATCGGAAATATTGTGAAATGACTATTGAAAAAGTTAAGATGTTTTTAGGAGAAGATTATGACAAATAAAACAGTACGAGTGCTGGAAGTTAAAGAAAAATACGAAAGTGTTCCAGAATTTCAAGATTTTTATGAAGTACATCAATATTTCAAAGGAGAACCTACTTATCCTTGTGTTAGTAAAGGTGATGAAGTTTTTGTAGAACCTGACAAGGATAATTATTTTCAAACGCACCGTATTCCTATAAGATGTTTTGCAAGGTCAGAAACTAAGCGTGAACCTCATTTTATTGCAGATGTTACTCATTATGAGTATGTTGTGTTTGATTCAAAGCTTCAAGAGTATTTTGATAGGGAGCTTGAAAAAGAGACAAGGGAAATCAAAGAGGAATACTTGGAAAAAGAAGCTCAAGTTTTAAACAGGGAAGCTCAAGCAGATTTTGAAGTACAACAAGCACGAAAGCAAATGTCTAGTTTAAGGGAAACCTTTCATGAAAAACAACAGTCTTGGGCAAAAGAGACTTTTATTGGACATGTTATTTGTTTTGTAATAGGATGTCTTGTTACAACGGGGGTTATTTTAGGAGGATGAGGTGACAGATAAAATTGGATACCACTTATATAATATTCCAAAAGGTGAACTTGGAGAAAGAAGTAAGATTGTTGAAGAGTTTAAGGAATGGCAAGATGCTTGTGAACAAGATTGTAAGGTAATGGAACTTGTGGAGTTAAGTGATCTTGTTGGAGCTATTGAACTTTACATTACTAAACATTACAATATAACGTTAAATGATCTTATCAAAATGAAAGAAATAACTGAAAGAGCTTTTGAGAACGGAAGGAGATGATATGAATATTTCAACAAGTGTTTTAATGGAGGCATTAAGATTTTACTCAAGTAAGGGGTATGCCCCGATAGATGTTCCTCTTGTAGTGGATATGGATGTTAGTGAACATACTAAACCAAAAGGTGTACCAGAGTTATATCACGGTAAAGTTGGTGGTGAACATAAATGCTACGTTGCAAGCGCTGAACAAAGTTTTATTCAATTACATAAAGAAGGTAAACTTAAAGATGGTATGTATATGGCGGTGACACCATGTTACAGGCATGAACGCTTCACAAGTGATACGCATTATTTGATGTTTATGAAGTTAGAGTTGATCGCTGTTGGTGTTGAAAAATGGCAACCTTATGAAGAAGGTGTTTTGAGAGATGCATTTCAATTCTTTGAAAATGAGTTAAATTTAAACACTGTTACTACAAATTGGAAGAACAATAGTTGTGATATATTGGATTCAAAAACAGGAATTGAACTAGGATCTTATGGTCATAGGTTAATGCCTGATGGAACGGGGTATATTTACGGAACAGGTTGCGCTTTTCCGAGGATAAGTTTGTGAGTGGTATGAAAAAGATAACGAGAGAGTTCCTACTAAACACAGGATATTTTGACAGCAAAGTAAACACTCTGACGGATCACTACTTAAAAGCTAAAGAAACTCTTATAAAGAACTTACTTTCTCAACTAGGTTACGATTTGGAGGAGGTTTTATCAACCAAAGGTCAGTGTATTAAAGAGGATATTCACTGGGAAAGTGTGGCCTTTGAACAATGTGACTATATTTGCTTAAATGGTAAAAGAGTTGGGGAAGTTAGATTGGTTAATGAGATGAATAGTGTAAGCTATGAGGTGAAGGTTTATGGAAAGTAAAGAAGAATTTGAACATTTAAAAAATGAATTAATTAAACACCATCGTAAGTTTATTGACAATGATGGAACTGCAGATCCAGTGTTCGTAGTAAAGACCAGACAAATTGAATGGGGTTATGAAGAAGAGCATTCAGAAATTCATGCTTTATATCATGATTGTGAAACTTATGAATCTGTGGAAGACTTCTTATACGGATATGATCCAGAAGAAATAGATGATATGTGTAAAGGTACAGAAAGGAGTAGTGATGACCTGTTAGAAATGGATATAAAAGACTTTTCTGATTTTCTTGAATATGAAGTAGTTGATGAAGATCTTTCTCAAGAAGTGTATATTACTCACGGAAACTATAAATGGGTTACACACAATATGTTCTTAACTCGTGAAAGTGCTGAAGAATATGTGAAACAGAGGTGTGGAGAGGTGGATAATCCAAATGTTAATATTTGGGTGGAAAGTTGGTGGCGTAATTATGAAATGAAGAATTTATTGAAAGCGATTATGGATGGTAAATTAGTTTGGAATGAGGAGGTGTAGGTGAGTCAGAAAGAAACATTAGAAAGTCTACAATGGTTATTTGATGAGGCAGGTTTTGAATTAAATAAGAAGCAAAAACTCTTTATATTGCATTTTATAAATGGTGAAGGTCATTTTTTACTTTGCGGATTAGCTGGATCAGGCAAATCAACTGTAATGAAGTTGTTAAATATTTATTACGAAAGTAAGATAATCTTTTGTGCATCAAGCGGTGTAGCAAACCTCTCATTACCTGATAATATTGGGTCTGGGACAGGACACTCTATCTTATCGTTACCCACTTCACCTGCAGATGAATTAACGTATAAAAAGGTTAGTCCTACCACTCAAGGTTTATTTGGTTCATCAGATTTAATAGAGATTGTCGTAATAGATGAGGTGTATGGGTATAACAGTGATGTTCTCGATGTTATCTATCGCAGACTTGAAAGATTTAACAAGAAGACAAGAAAACGTAAAAAACGTAATATCAGACTTCTCTTGGTAGGTGATCCAGCACAGCAAGTGACAATCACAGATGAAAACGAAGAAAGAGTGTTCAAAGAAAGGTGGGGACATCATCTAATGTTCAGATCATCTGTGTGGGAGAGATTTGATTTTACCGTAGCAGTGTTTGATAAAGTAGAAAGGCAATCTGATAAGGTTTATACGGCTTGTCTGGATGTTATCCGTTACAACCAAACACAACGTTTAGGTAAATGTCTTGAATGGCTTAACAAGCGTTGTGGTGCTCGTAGTGGTGATGATGAACTTGTACTAGCAGCTACAAACAAAACTGTTGACAGACTTAATCAAGAGGCTTTAGACAAACTTACAACATCAAAGACAGAGTTCGAAGGTATTATTAAAGGTAAGTTTGACATGAGGGATGTTCTTGTAAAGAAGGATATAACTCTTTGTGAAGGTGCTCTTGTAATGACCACAAACAATGATGCAGAAAGAAGATGGGTAAATGGAAGTAGAGGTGTAGTAAAATCTGTTCAACCTTGTGAAGGGGTTTGGGTAGAATTTGACAACGGTGAAGAACATTTTGTAGAGTACCATACTTGGGAGAACACAGAATCTTATATTGAAACTGACGTGAAACAAGAAGATGGAACTACAAAAGATGAAATGAAGAAAAGGGTATTAGGGAGGTTAACAGCTTTACCTTTATTGGTGGCATACTCTATTACAATTTCAAAAAGTCAGGGTTTAACAATCAGGGATAATTTCAGCATTGATATGGAAAAATCTTGGCTATATACTTGGGAAAAGATGAGGAACTTCGGATCTCAGTTCTTATATGTAGCTCTTAGTAGAGGTGTTGAGATTGATAAAGTTAACTTACTAACAAAAGTAGAACCCGCACACGTTAAGACTTGTGACGAAAGTATTAAGTTTTGGTTTGAGTGTGTTGAGAAGAGTATTATTTAAAAGGAGATTACTAATTGAGACGTAAAGAAATAAACAGAGTTTCAGACAGAAAATATCACTATACATATCTAATAACAGATAACCTTAACGGTAAGTTTTATTACGGAGTACACAGTACAGATTATGATCCTGAATGTATACATCAATACCACTCATCTTCAAAACACCTTAACAGTTTAATAAGGAATCTAGGAATTGAAAACTTTCGTAAAGAAGTGAGGAGGTATTTCGATAGCAGGGAGGAAGCTAATAAATGGGAATCAAAAGTTCTAAGGAGAATAGATGCTGCCAACAACGAAATGTTTTACAATAAAAACAATAATGGTGATGACTTTTATGCTGGAGGGAGGGTAGGTGTTATTGACGAAGAAGGTAATAAGTTTTCAGTAAATGTTGATGACCCTTATATAGGTATTTATTATAAGTACCTAACTGAAGGTAGAAAGTGTAAACATCACGTAAAGAAGTTACTTTCAGATTTGTACTCAGGTACAAGACAAGGTGAAAATAACCCAGTACATAAGATAAAGGATGAAATTTCTTGGAGAAGAAATATAGCAGAAGGTACACAGGGTAAAGGTAGAGGGAATAAAAACGGTAAATGGCACGAAGGGCTTACAAAACGGCCTCATGAAAATACTCAAAAGAGAATGAACTTAATGCACTCTGTAAATAATAAAAACAAGCAACACGTCTATATATACAAAGGAGGTTTATACCTAAACCCTTGTAATATACCTGAGATAAGTAAGTCAGGTGCCTCAAGAGCCAATAAAGGTTTAATAAAGATTAAGGAGAATAAACCACTAACACCTACTATAACTGTGAATGGTATAGGTTATAGTAGCCTTAAAGAAGCTGCTGAGGAATTTGATGTCCACCCAAACACAGTGAAAGCAAGATTGGACAATGAAGTCTTTCCTGAATACAGGTACATAGATGAAAATATAATAAGTTTTTTAGGAGAGGTTAGAGATAGGGATTTTGTTGTAGATATGAAAAATAAGCATAAATCCACTATAAAGAGATCTGAAACAAAAGATCATTTTTCTCAAGGGCTGGAGGATTATCAGTACAAAGAATTGTTTATGAACAATAACCCTTTCATGGAAATGTATGAATTCAGAAGGGTTAAATCTGAAAATAATGCCACCACGTTCGAGGTTACATGCCCTATATGTTCTAAAGATGAGTATGTAGAAAAGAACCTCTGTACAGGAAAGTTCTATGGAATACTACCATCCTTATTGAAAGGTAATTTACCTTGCAGGTGTGGTGATATCAGGGGTGTACCGAAAGAAATCATTCTCTATGAAGTGAAGATGCTGTGTGAAAGAGAGGGTTTAGAATATATAGGTGTTAATGGAGAATATATAGGGAAGAAATGTACAAAAATAAAGTGGAGATGTAAAGAGGGTAATGTTCATGAAAATACAACAATAAAACATTTTTTGGAAGAAGGAAGTAGGTGTAAGTGTTGTAAAAATTTACCTAAAAAGAGGGATCGTGAAAAAGTTGATTTAGGTTTGAAATTTAAAAACAGGTTTGATACTCTTGTATCAGAGTTCAATGAAAGGAGGGATAATGATATTTAAACTAACACCCAGAGTTGACTACAAAGACGGAGATATTCGTAAAATAAAATCATTTTGTTGGTTGCCAACAAGAGTATCTAATGATATTATTTGGCTTGAAAATGTAATCATCACACAAGAAGCTACAAATATGCACTTTGAGGCAAAAGAGTGGGTTTCGTGGAAAAATATCAGTTATGAAGTGGAGAGAACAGAATGAAAATTACAAATGAAGGTGTGTTTCTTAAAATATTTTTAAGAAGAAATGAGTTCACTTCATTACCGATAACCATATTAAATCCTACGAATACAGGAGCAGATTATATGATCCTAGGTAATGAAGATCAAATCATCCATGTAGAGAAAATAACTGGAAGTTTAAGTGACTATTGTTTTGATTATATCTTAATTTATATAGAGGAGTAATGTATGATTGTAAAAGTAAACATTAATAATGGTAATATTGTCAGTGGAGTATTTAAACGCACTTTAGAGGATATAATTAATATTACAACCGATGTGTTCGTTATGAGAAAAAATTATGATGAATATTATGTTTCAAAGCCTGATCTTGAACTAGAATTAACTCTGGAAGATTTATTGAAACTGTCCAACAATTGTGTAAGTACTTCTATTATAAACGGTACGGTATACTTAGAGGAGTAATATATGAAACAATCAGATTGGATGAAAGGTTTACTATGGGCAGAGAGTAACTTTAAACACAATCCAGATTTAGATGTAGTTAAGATTGTAAGAAAGTATCTATATGAGCAATGCGACTCTTTTGAAGATAAGGAGTTCATTGAAGGAGCTGAAGATTATCTAAAACATTATGAGGAGAAAATAAAATGAGTGAAGAAATTTATTACAATACAAATGATTATGATTGGACACATGCAGATGAGAGTATTGAAGTTGTAGCTGAAAACTTTCTAGAAGAATTAACTCTAGAAGAACTTAAAACTGTTAAATCGATTACACTGTACAAAGGGATGAAGAAAGCTCAAAAATTTGAAGACTTTATGTGTGTAGATAATATTCTTGACCAAATGCATGAATGGGCTTATGATATTAATGAGTTTGCAGAAGATTATCTTTACGATGTAACTGACGAACAAAAGAAAGAGTTAGGTAATTTAATATCTAGTTGGGCTAAGAAACATAATATAGAACCCAGATTCTTCTTGATTGAAAATGTAGAGGAAATTGAATATGAAGTTGTTCAAGAAGCGGTTAAAGAAATGATTAATAATATTGAGAATAGACCTTGGTTGGAGGAGGAAGAGTGAAATACGAACCATACTTAGAAATATATGACTTTGAGACAACTGATTTATTTAATCCAGAAATTACTCAAGTAGGATTACTCACAGCAGATAAAAACCTTGATAACATCACTTTAAACAGTGAGTATGTGAAACCAAAAGGAAAGATCTCTTTCCCTGCAATGGGTATCACTGGCATCACACCTGAGATGTTGGAGAATGAGAAACCTTACGAAGAAGTTATGAGTGATGAGAGTTATCTCGCTTCAGATGAAGACACTACTTATGTAGCAACTTATAATTGGGAATTTGATAAACAATTCATTCCTGAAAATTGGTTAGTTGGTAAGAAGACTATCTGTCTCCTAAAACTTGCACGAGTGTTAGTTGATAAACAAGAGTCAGGTGATCATAAGCTATCTACTTTGTGGTATTATTTTGGTCACTATAAAGATAAGGATTACGGAAATGCTCATTGTGCAAAAGTTGATGTTATGATGACATTGGATGTTTTAAAGAGTATGTTGTCTGAGAATGATCTAACACTTGATGAAGCATATACTCTGCTATATGATCCTACTGTGTGTAAGGGTGGTAAGAAGTATGAACGTGGTACTCCTTGGGAAACTATTGTCAAAAAGGATTACGATTACGTTGAATATATTTTAAAAAACACTGATAATCTATCTGATGAAGAGAAATCTTACTTAGAAAAGTTGCTATCTGAGAATGAAAGTGTTAAACTTGAACAAGTAAAGATTTGTACTAAAAGTAAACACCTTGATAAACCGTGGGTTGAAGTAGTTAAGGAAGATATTAATTATGTCAACTTCCTTGTAGAGAAAGGTTATCTTAAAGGTGATGAGCTGGAATATGTAAAAAATTTGATTTAGTTGTTTGACAAACAAAAATAATATGCTAGAATGGTAATTATAGGGTGAGAAGAGAGAAAGACTCTTAAACAAAAGCCTAGTGGAGTAAGCTTCTTCCTACGTAGTGAAACAAAAAGTTTACGACCAGTGGATATTATATAGCTGGTTAGCAAGCACCTTATATGAATTTTACTTTACCAGAAAGGTTTTACCTCTGAACGGAATTAGGATTAAAATAATCCTGTACAAGATACAGGTATTCTGTAACTCTGGGTTTGTTACGGACGGGTGAATCTCAGCAAGACGATAAGATCTGAGTAAATTGACTAGCAATGTATAACTAGAGGGTACTTTCCTTACCCAGATTGGATTCGAATGGAAATATTTACAATACAATATTAACCACCAAGACATACTTTGATTGGCAAACTTGTATTGTTTTTAAAAAGATATTTACTTAAAAACTTTTTACGACTTACGGCTGGACACGTTGAGTACTTCACCTCTCTGTCTTTTCGATAAGTAGATATCTTAAATAAAATCCTCATCCTCTTGAAAACAAACGTGTTTCGAGGTATTGTTTGAGGTAGACAAGTTCTGGGGTAAGGTCTATAACTCCCTTGAGACAAATTCCCTTAGGACTGTTTAAGCTACGAGCTAAACGGTGTCTATGCAAGCTTGACCCGACTTGCACACGAGTCGCTACGTGAACAGGGTTATTAAGTTCGGTGTTCCCACATCGACCTTCTAAGTCGATGACGTTAAATAGTGGGGTGGAAGTCAAGAGGTTCGACACCTCCACCGAATGCCATTCTCCTGTAACATAATGGTTAATGTGTCCGACTCATAATCGGTTAATCCTAGTTCAATTCTAGGCAGGAGAACCACCCATTTGCACTATGCAAAAAACCTTGCTATAATTAATATATAGCTTGAAGAATTAATTAAAAATAGTTTTCATAATTATTTTCCTTGTTTAATAGTTATCGTTTTGATAGCTATTTTTAATTAATTTTTATTCTCTGATTATAGTCTGATATAGTAATTTATCAGAGACCAACTTACATAAAAAGGAACACATTATGAGATGTAAATGTTGTAACGCTGTGCTTCCTCCTATTCGTCAAATTAAAACTTATGATAGTTTCATAGGTGACACTAACAAAATTAAGAAAGTCAAGACAAATGAGGAAGAAGATTTATGCGGCAGATGCAAACAAAAGTCTTCTCCAGATTATGACTTTAACGAAGAAGGCTTTGATCTAGAAACACTGGGTATTGAAATCTTCGATTAAAACTATTTCCTGATACAATAACAATCCTCCTATAACAATAATAATTCTCCTAAATTGAGGCATTCCTCACAAAGCCTCTCCTCAGAAGGTAATTCTCCTCCTACCTTCTACTCCCAAGCCCTCGGTCTTCTCGGATCGGGGGCTTTTTTATTGCCTGAAATAAATTTAAAAATAGTTATTGACATAAAGTACTTTTGTAAGTAATATAACAACTATCAAAACAAAGGAGACTTATTATGAACCGTTACAATAACAGAAAAACTAACAATGATTTCTACTATGCGGTAGATGATGTAGAGATCTATAATCAAGTGGTAGAAGATTTCAAAGCTATTAATGGCGAGGACGGTATTGAAGAGTACTTCCCGCTTTTAAAGAAAAAGGCTTACTACTTGCAAAAGCTTCAATCATTTGAGAACATGCTTAAATATGAAACAGGTAACCCTCTGAGAATGAGTGATACACAAGAACATGTGGAAATAGGAGAGGATAAGAAAAAAGAGTTTATAGAAGACCTGATTAAAATTACTAAGAAAAGAATTGATATGATAAATAAAACGATTAAAGGAGGAAGTGTATGATGGATTTTGGGATAGCCTTACTTACAGTATTTCTGATAAGGTTTGTAATAAGATTTTCACAGCTTGTATACTATGCAAAAACACCTTTCGTAATGTTGTGTTCTAAAAGTTGGTTTCAGTTGTGGTGGGATGTTGAATATCAAGTATTCCCTCAATACACTTACAACGAAGGGGAAGAGATTACTAAGGAACAATTGGAAAGCACTAAAGAGTGTGTAGAAGATTTCCAACTCGTTATGGCTGATATTTATGTGACAAAAGGCTATAACAATTGCCTAGTTAAATGTGATAATGGGTATACAGAACTTGCGGAAGTAGTTTCTAAGATAGAAGATATTTATGAACTAGAAAAGAATGATTATGAAAACACTAGGAGAAGATTATGATTCCGATTTATAAGATAGACCCAGAATACCCTCGTTGTATTAAGAAACTTTCAAAGAAACGTAGAAAGCCTTGTAAAAAGAACACAGGTGTACTAGAATATGGCAAAACAGGAGTAATCTTCAAACTTCCTTACGATATTTGGGATGACTTGGAAATCTCTTGGGAATTTAACCATGCTACTCGAGGAGATGATTGGAATGTTATTATTAATCCAACAAAAACCCATTCAGAAATGATGGTAGTAGTAGATACACCCTTTTATAAAGCAAAGGACAGCACCTTAGAGAACACTTCTAGTTGTCCTGATATAATCGCTACAGAAACTTATAAAAGTCTTCCAGAATGGATTCAGGAACGTGTAGAGAGTATTTATGTAGGAGATTATGAGTTTTTAAGTAATAAGTTTGAAAAAGTAGGAGAAGTAAGTGTTAGGAATTAAAAGTAAACTATTACAAAGAGAAAATGTTCTAAAGAAATCTGATTTTAAAGATAAGGGTTATAATATAAAAGGTGTTTCATTAAATAAAAATGATAACCCTCAATTCTTATTTGAAACTATAGCAACTTTAGGTAACTTCGATTCACATAATTTTCATACACTTTGTTATGGAGAAGATATCTAATGGAAGATAAGGTTAGAGATTTTTATGAAGAGAATTTTCAAGATAGTGATGAAGTCACAGAATGGTTAGTAGGAGGAGAGGTAATGATGAAAGATGCATTAAATAATGATATTGTTTTAGGTCAAACTTACGGATACTCCCAAAGATCTAATGGTGTTGTGATGGTGACTATAGGAGAAGCAGTAAAATTTAACGAAGGAAGTTCAGTTACTTTGAAAGTTTTGTATAAAGGTAAGACACTGTACAATAATCATCTAAAAAACACTGATATACCTAAAAGTGGTAAGGTAAGTGTGATCAGTAATACGCTTTTTAAACTATCGGATACTGATTTATTGAGTTTTAGCGGTTTCGAGGAGGAAGAATGACAGTAGGTGAACACATTACAAAGTTGGTTAAAGCTGAAAATTATTTAGAAGAACGTCTTAGAGTGACAGATGAGTTTATAGATATGGTAAGAACATGTCTACCCTCTCATTACAATCACATAAAAGATAAAGAAGAAGCTTATCAAGAAATTGTTAGGTTGTTAGGACAGTCCGAATGAGTATAACAAATGAACTACAACCAAAAAGCAAGAAATGATTTCAAGGATTCACCTCAATCAGTGGTGGCTTGGATATTGATGTCTAGTTATGGGTATTATACAATGCCTCAAAATCCAAGCTTGTTATCAGATGAATGTTTTGATAATATGTGTAAATGGTTATTGGATAATTATGATAATGTGCAACACAGATTCAAACACCTTATCACAAAGAGTCATTTGGAGGCAGGGAGTTTGTACGATGTACATGCTTATGATTATCCTTTAGAGTTGATTAGGATTTACGAAACATTAGTAAGGGGGTTATGAATATTAGAGAGAGATTTTAGGTACAATTAAATTAATATTTTTAAAACATAGGAGAGATCATATGAACATGTTAAAAAAGGCATTAATAGGTGTAGTTTTAGGAACATTATCTTATAATGCAAACGCAGTAGAAATAAAATCAGTAAGTGATTTAGATCTAGGGTTATACGAGCAAGAACATAAACCATTACGTGATGAAGAAGCTTTAGCTCCTCGTTATGTTAATATAAACAACACAGCATTGAGCTTTAATACAGAAATTGACAGTAAAGGTTTTGTTTTTATTGAAATTACAGGAGTGGATGCAACAAGTTTAAAAAGCTTTGGCATTTTTGTTAAAACTTTGAAATCTGGTTTTGTTGAAGCAGGTACTCTTATAGATTACACTGATAACGGAGTAACTTACCAGCTAGGTTATAATGAAGATCCTGATTATCTTTATTTATCAACAAATGATAATTTAGACGATCCTAATATAACAGGTAATCCTGATAATGGACAAGATATTACAAGAAGTAAGATGTCCAATAATAAACCTTTCGAAGGTAAAGTACAATTTTACCTTTTATCAGATAATACTCACGAAATTAATGAAGACGTAACTATTAGAGTTTCTAAAGTATTAGACGAGTCAGGTCAAGAGATTACTATACCAGACAGTGAAAAAGTGACTGTAGTTGATTTAGAGAACACTTTAAAAGCTGTATTAGTTGAAGACAAATTAACGTTTGTGAGCGACTTTGACATAAGATACGTTCCACAACAACGTTTCGACTTCTCTATAAAAGGTATACCTGAGAACTTTATTGTTCAAGTTGAAGACGAGTTGTGTGAAGGAGGTAGTGTTTGTGACTTCACAGTTTACATGGCCCCTGAGTCAAATAGAGTGGTAAAGATCGAAAAACCTGATATGTATTTAGACTTTGAAATAACTGCAGATGTTTTAGTTAACAGTAAACACAATACTGAAACGTCAGTACTACTTTCGGAAAAAAGTAATCTTTATATGTACACAGTACCTTACTCTTATCATATTGAAAGAGATAAAAGATACTATACAGTTTTTAACCTATTTTCTGAAAATACAACTGAAGTATTCATGGATATAACGTTAACAAGTGTTGGAAATGGTATTAACAAAGATATTGTTGAGTTTAAGGACGTATCTCTATATGAATTAGAGACAGTATCTACCTTTACTTTAAAAGAACTTATTGATATAGTAGGTGTAGAAGATGGTAATTACCATGCTAAGGTGGTTTTCAAGTCTTATGAAACTTTAACAATCAATGTTGATAATGTTTCACCGAATGGGAGAACTACCGTTAACGTAGAATCAAAGTAAGTTTTTAAAATAAGAGGAGATTTATTATCTCCTCTACACTTTAAATTAGGGTAGAAAATTCCAGTAGACTAACATAGTAAGTAATACACCATTGATTAGGATTTACGAAAATAGGAGGAAGAATGGAAAAGAAGATTGTATCTATTACTGCAAAGGATAATATCTATTGGGAAGGTAGTGATTGTCGAGAAGAGGACTTTATTTGTAAAAAGGGAGTGACTTATCCTATAGAGGAGAGTTTTGGTGGAATAGTACGTTTCAAAAATAACGATGAGATGGATCATAGTTGGAATATACACGAACTTAATAAAAACTTCATTATCAATTATGAAGAAGATGACTTTTCAACAGGAAGTGATTCTGATAAAACTGTTAAGAGTGATTGGACAGATAAACACTATGACTTCAATTACTACTTAACAGATGAAGAAATTGAACAAGGTTTTGTTAAACTAGATGTATATAAGGTAGCTAATGTATGGCGTACAGGCTCTAAGGATAACTCTGGGGCGCTTTGGCATTCACTTAAGACAATCGCTCGTTTTGGAGATAAAAACCCTGTAGAGCGTGAAATAAAAGCTTTATATGAGCAAGTGAAAGGTTTGGCAAGAGAGAATGGGGTGGAGTTGAAAGATGAGTAAAGAGATATCAGAATACAGTTCAGATGAATTATACAAATTAGCAGAAAAGAAAAGGAGCGAAGAGTTTTTAGCACTTCGTCCAAAGGTTATTGATTTTAAAGATGTAACTGAAGAAGATATTAAAAAATTGGTAGACTTAGCAGAGACTTTTATTGATGACGAGGAAAATACCTTAGAAGTAGTAACTCAAGACGCATATGAAGCTTTAATGGAGTTTGTTTATGGGGGTAAAGTTTGGGATTATATAAACGGATTGGGAAAATAAACAGATAACAACTTTTGAGAAGGAGAATTAGATGACAATGAATAAAATCAGTGAAAAGAATTTATCAAAAGAAAACTTAAAAGTGTTGAATGGTCTTATCAAGCTAAAAAAGCAATGGTATGAGGAGAAACGTAATGCGAATTAAGTACCGTGGAGTAGAGTATTTGTACGTAGGAGATCATCCAGAGCATCCTTGTGTTGTACTACAAACACCAGACAACACCTACATTGATGTCACCTTAGAGAAATGGGTGTGTATGTTAAAAGAGTATACAGATAATTGCTCACATAATAATATTCGTAGTAAGTATATCGATATGCCAGATAACAAGCACCATGAAATGCTTTGCAATGATTGCGGTTTAACAGCAAACGTATCTGGAGAAGAACTGGCTAATTACGGAAGTGAGAGTCATTATAAGTGTATGCGTTGGGAAAGTGTGGGAGGTGGTAGATGAGCAATGATAAGTGGACTGTTAAAGTCGAGGAAACACTCGTAAGGAGTAAAACTTTTAAACTTAGTTTAGATGATTTCGATAGCCAAGAAGAAGCTAATAGGTTCGTTGCAGAAGCTTTAGAGAACTTCAGCTTTGATGAACTAGGAAATAAGACAGAAACTAAAGAGAAGATTGAAGAACGGGGTATTACTATCAACGGGGAACACTACGAGGATTGGCTAGATGAGTAATGGCACTATTCTAGAAATAGACAAATACACTTACATCCTTACACCAGAGGGTAAACAGTTAATTAATCGAAATGGAAAACCTTGGAGAGATGAAACAGGAGATGGATTCCTCTGCTTAATGGCTTCCCATTTAGAAGCTGCTTGGGAAGAATTAGCCCTTGCACAAGAGATTATTGAAGATAGTGGAGTAGATTTTGAAGAAATGATGGAAATTAAGAGAGGGGGAAATCTATGAGTGGAACACAAACATATAAGGGTAAATTCGTATCAACAGGTTTGACGTTAGAAGAGTTTATTTCTGATAATATCTCTCACTTACCTGAATACTACAAAGAAGCTGAACAATCAGAACAGTTTTATGAAATTGTATGGGAACTTTGTCATAAGAAAGATTCTAAGCACCACGAGTTCTTTATTAAAGATGGAATTGTTCAAGAGGTGGTGGAGTTAGAGGATTTACAGTATTCTAGTTTTTGTGAAGTTGATGAAGTTACAGGTACTTTTGTAACATCTTTCTATGACGGAGGTACTTGTTTGGGTGAAATGTTGGAAAAGGAGGTGAGTTGATGGAAGAAGTTACTATTTTAGACCACATTCAAAAACGATTACCTGAACACGAATTATTATTAAGTTTCCAAAATAATTCAGGTTCAGAAAAGTTCCTTAATTGGTGGTGGGAATCAGGTAAAGAATTGTTTGATAAATATTGTGAGGAGAAGTAAGATTGGCTAAATTAACACAAGAACAAATTACAGCGATTGAAGGTATTTTGAATAATGGAGGTAGTCAACGAAGGGCTGCTGAGGAAGTGTTAGGTTCTCAATCACGAGAGTCTACAATTCGTTATAATATTAAGAATGGGAATATTGCTTTAGAGGAAAGTGAGCCTGAAAAGGAGGATATTTCTGACGAACAATTAGATACCCTATGTGAACATCCAGATTTCAGCATTAGCAATCTTGCTAAACGTTTACGTACAGCACAAAGAACCAATAACCAGTTACGAAAGATACAACGAGAAGTTTTTGACGGTGAAGGGGAAAATGTTAGTTTAGAAGATTTAATGCTTAAAGTGTTTAATAACCTTAACATGAAGCCTGTAAACTATTCTAGAATTTTGTCAGACCAGTCTGCCGTTCCTGCAACACTGGAAGTTATGTTAAGTGATTTACAGATTGGTAAAATTACAAGACATTTCAATAAAGATTCTGCACTTAAAGGACTTAAGGCATATGGAGAGGGTATTTTAAAGGATATTTTACAGAAACGGGATAAATACAAATTAGAACGTATTGTCTTGGAACTTCTTGGTGATCTCACTGAAGATCACACTAAACATGGAGTGGGTAGTGCTATTTCTACGGATTGTGGTTTGTCGGAGCAAATGGTGTTGGCAACACAAGGTATTTGGGATTATATACTACAACCTTTAGCTGAACAGGGTTTAGATATTGAGGTTGTCTGTATCGTAGGTAATCACGGTTCATCTACACATAAAGGTATGGGAACTTTTAAGGAAGGTAAGTATAGCTATGATTATACAATCTTCAAAATGTTAGAACAGTTTTGTAAAATGTCGGAGTATGATCATGTAAGTTTTAATATTCCAGAAGGAACATTTGGTCACACAACTATTTACGGAAGACATGTTATTCTTGAACACGGTTATCATAACAATATCTCCGAAAAAGGGATGATTGATCAGATGCGTAAACGTGGATCTCAGTTACAAGTACATCCTACATACTGGAGACAAGGAGATAAACACCATAGCATTATGTACGGTCAAGGAGAGCAGATTTGTAATGGAGCATTCTTTGGAGTAGATTCCGAAGCATTAGAGTATTCAGGTATTTTAGGATTCTCTAGTATACCTTCTCAAACACTGGTTTGGCATACGGATGAGAAATCTATTGGTAAAGGTACTGTGAAGGATGTCGTAAACATTCAGGTTTTTGTAGATGAGTAGGCCAAGCAGTTTAAGAAACGAATCACGTAAAGTTTATGGAGTAGGGATCAATGATTCTGACCACCAAGTGCAGGTTTATAAGAAAGGTTATATATGTCCTATATACCTAAAGTGGAGGAACATGCTACAGAGGTGTTACGACACAAAGTATACTAGAGGTTACGATGGTTGTGTAGTATGCAAACACTGGCATCACTTCAGTAACTTTGAAAAGTGGGTTTTAAGTCTAGGTATAGAAAATATTTCCAATCTTCATCTGGATAAAGATATACTGGGAGATGGTAATTTGTATAGTGAGAGCACTTGTTGCTTTTTACACCCTATTGTTAACACTTTTATCACAAATTCTCTAAGAGGTGAAACTAAAGGTATAACACCTGTATTACGTAAAGATGGGGTAACTGTGTACAACGTACAGGTGAGAAATCCACTAACAAAGAAAAGAGAGTACTTAGGAAGAGTGTTTTATGCCAATGAGGGTATCAATCTTTGGGTAAGTAGAAAACTGGAAATCTTGCAGGAATTATACAGCAGAGGTTATATATTACAAGAAAGTGTATATCTAAACTTAAAAGAAAAGATACAAAGTTTTTGTAGAGAAACTAGTTGACATTTTATTTGGGAGGGAGTAATATCTCTCCTTCTGTTTAAATTTCATGAGAATAAACAAGCGTAAAAATTTACATTTGAATGTGAGAGGTTAGTATGAGAGAAGATAAACATTTAATATTCACAGCACTAATGGGTTGGAAGAAGTATATTGAAACAGGAGATTTTTCTGGTATGGATAAAGAAACTATGTTAGATCTAGCACGTTCAGATAAGGACATGCAAAGATTAGTGGCACAGTTACCAAAACTGGATTACGCTCAACAAGACTTCTGTAAAAGATTGGAAAACTTAGCAACAAAAATCTTAAATAGCCATTGACAACAAAAATAGCTCATGTAAAATGGGCTACATCTTAACAAAGAGGAGAAAATATTATGGGTTTTATAGCAATTGTCTTAGGATGGCTAGGTCTTATTTCAGGTAACTTGGTATGGATTGGTCACAGCATCTACCAACTGTTTACAACAGAGCTAGGATTTTTTGAAGTAGTATTAACAAACGGTTTATTTTGGTTAATCCATATGGCAGTTTCTTTAGTAGTACTATTAATCGGTCTGTATAAAAGTTAATAGGATAAACACGGAGAGTATTAAAAGGAGACTAATATGAGTCAAAAATTTGTAACAGAATTACACTTTGAATTCTCTGACCCTAAAAAAGTTATTGCTGAATGTGACGACTTCTTTTATGGGGATTACACAAACATAAGTAAAGTGGAGATTGTTTTAGGTCAGATGTTCTTAGGAACTGAAGCATCTTTTGATAGAGAGTTAAAAAAGTGGTCTAAATTCATAGAGGGGTTTGGTAACTTTTACCAAGATGGTGTAAATAACTTTGGAGAATCTAGTTACACCTTAGAAAACGAATACATGGGAAAGATTACTATCAACCCAGAATACTATAACGAAGATTATAACGACATTTGGTAATAACAAAGAGGAGAAACAAAACATGGCAAATTTAATTAAACACTTACCTTCAGATCAAGCAGAACGTAAACGTATCAAAGGTGTTGTATCAGAACTAGTAGCTGCTCAAGTACAAATGGATGCTGCAAAGGATTTAATTTCAAGTATCAAGGAGACTGAGAAAGAGAAAGGTTACGATCCAAAGTTCATTCAAGAATTAGCTACTTTTGAATATGATTATCTTTACAATGAGCAGAAGAAGATTCAAACTGCAGAAGAGAAAGTTGAACGTATTTCAGAACTTGAAATCTTAATGGGGCGTAGCGAATAGATGCTTAGTGAAACATTAAGATTCCTGAAAAACATCTTATTCTCTAACAGCGTAAAACCTCTTAAAAAGAGAGAACCTTACACAATAGTTAATAATCCTTTAATGGGAGTTGTTTCAGCAAGTCCTGCTCGATGTGAGAATTTCTCAGAAACTTTTAAGAAAGAAATTTTACTTAAAAAGTAGTTGACAATAAAAGAGACTTTGGTAAAATGAAGTCTCTTAATTAGAAAGGAGGGAGTTGTGAAAATACCAATTAAAATTGAATATGAACTAGATGATGGTCATTTTATTTTTGAGGATTGGAGTGAAACAGGGGGTTATTTACAAATAACCTATAAAGAAGATGATACAGATGACGCTGTTTTACCAATAATGGATAAAGTTCAATGGGAAAGGTTTAAAAGGTTAGGAGACTTCGTTTTCGAAGAGTCTATAGATTAAAGAGGAGATAGAGAAATATGGATATCTATAATCCTGAAGACTTCACTCACTACAGAATTTTTAGGCATGCTTACCAAGTTTACCATAAACCTAGCGATCAGTGGATTAGTCCTAGCACCTTAAGAGGTAAGTTAACAGCTCCTTTGGATATGAAATCTTTAGAAATAGTGGGTGCAGGTATTCCACCAATCCGTATGAAAATTAAAACAGAGGAAAATAAGGTTGAGCAACCAAAACCTTTAATGGAAGAACCCTTATCTGTTAAAGTTGAAGAAGATAGAGAAGATTTTGAGTACAAAGATGATTCAGGTGGGAGTGAAGATCAAAAAGAGGATAAAGTAGTTTATAAATTTGAAAAAACAAAGTTAAGTTGTTCTTTCGAAGAACGGTTACAAAGATTACATAATTAATAGGAGAAATATATGACATCACAATTAAAACGTGTTAGTGATTTAGCTAAGGGTAAGTTTGATAACCTTATCACTGATATGGAAATGAATGACCCTAGTGCAGTTGAATCTGCAAAAGAGTTACACAAGAAACAAGAATTGAATACACTTAAAAATGAACTATCTGAACTTACTGTAAATCTTAAAAACCAGACAGCTAAACTAAAAGATATGAGAGATCGTAAGGAAGAGTTATTAGAAGCTGTAAAGATTGCTAAATCACAAAGTAAGATTGATATTGCCCGTGAGGGGGCTAAGGTGATTGTCCAACTAGAGAGTGAAATTGAATCCGTACTAGAGTATACAGATTCTTTGAAACTAGATATTGAATCTACTGAAAATATTATTTCTGGTTTACTTCAAAATAAAGAAGATGAGCCGTGTTCAGTGACAGACCTTAAAGAATTAAAACTGGAGGCAGATGCGGAGAAACTTCTGAATAGTTTATGATAGACCTAGTAACATCGTTTTGGAATGATACACTTAACCTTTACATAGGGTCTTTAGTTGTAGTAGGTATCATAGGTTTAATACAAGTAGGTAGTTTGTTATCAGGCATATCCTTGATAGGGTGGATTGATGAAATAGTACCTGATACTGATGCAGGTGATTATTTAGGTTGGTTAGGCTTAGGTAAAGTACCTTTATTAGTAATTATAATTTTGTTTTTATCTTGCTTTGGTTTTACAGGGTTGGTAATACATAAAGTTTTTTACGAGACTTTTAACTTTTACTTGACTAACCTTATAGTTTCGGGTGTATCATTATTTTCAGCACTAATTTTAACTAGAAAGGTTGGAAATTGGATTGGAAAAGTAATACCTAAAACTACTTCAACAGCAGTAACTACTTGCTCTTTGATAGGAAAAGTGGCTACTATAGATAGTGGGGACGCTTGTAATAACTTAGCTGCTGAAGCTCATGTTAAAGATGATTTCGGAGTAAGGCACAATATTTTAGTAAAACCTATGAAAAATAGCTTGATTAAGCAAGGTAGTAAGGTTATTCTTATAAAACAAGAATCAAACAATACTTTTTTAGTTGATTCAGAATTTAGTGAATTTTTATAAACAATAGAAGAGGAGAAATATATATATGATTCCAATGAGTGTTTTAATTGGTGTGGGTGTGGTTATTACCCTTATTATTATCGGGGCTATTTTAGCCAATATGTATACTGTAACTAAAGGGGATTATGCTTTAGTAGTTAATGGTCTAGGGGAAAAACCTAAGGTTATTAAAGATGGTGGTGGTATGGTTATAAAAGGTTTTCAAACAACACGAAGAGTTCCTTTAGATAACATGAAAATTATGGTAGAACGTAGCGGTAAGGAAGCCCTTTTAACACAAGATAAGATGCGAGTAGATTTAAAAGGAGCGTTTTATCTTAAAGTTAAACCTGATACTGAGTCTATTATCACAGCATCTCAAACTTTAGGTGATAAGCTTCTTGACACAGACCTTTTAAAAAGTGAACTTGAAGATAAGTTTGTAGGAGCTTTACGGGCTGCTGCTGAAAAAATTACAATGGCAGACATGCAAACAAACCGTAGCAAGTTCGTTCAGCAAGTTCAAGATAATATAAATGCAGATTTAAGTAAAAACGGTATTGAGTTGGAAACATTCTCTCCTACTCACTTAGATCAAACAGATACTCGTCATTTAGACCCTAATAATGTCAATGATGCAGAAGCATTACGTAAAATTACAGAGATTACTGAACTAAAGAAAAAAGAAAAGAATGCAATTGAACAAGAAACAGCGGTTGCTATTGCTAAAAGAAATCAGGAAGCTAATAAAAATCAATTAGATATTAAAAAGGCTGATGAAATGGCAAAACTTGAGCAAGAGCAAACATTAGCCGAAGCTACTTCTAAACAAGCTGCTGTTGTGGCTAATGCGGAAGCAGAGGCAGTTCGTGTGAAAGAAGAAACTCGTATTCGAACAGAGCAAGAAATTCAAGAGCAAGAAGTACAAGCTCAACTAGCATTAGAAGAAAAGCGGATTGAATCTGAAAAAGAACAAGAGTTGAAACGTGTAGAATCACAAAGAACTATTTCGGTTCAAGAAGAAGAAAAGCGAAAGGCTATAGAGGTTGCAGAACAAGCTAGACGTAAGGCAAGTGAAATTGCAGAACAAGAACGTAAAATTGCTATTGCTCAGAAACAAGAAGAAACGTCTAAAGCAGAGGCTTTGGCAAACCTTGCTCAAGCAGAAGAAGTAAAATCACGAGAAGCTATTGTAACTGCTGAGAAATTAGCGGAAGCAGAACGAGAAAAGAAAGTTGAAGTGTTAGAAGCTGAGACAACTGCTGAAAAAGCTGCGGTAGAGATCAAGGTTGCTGCGGAAGCAGAAAAACAAGCTGCTCAAGATCGTGCAGAAGCTGTTAAAATTGCAGCACAGTCAGAAGCAGATGCTTTAATGTTGAAAACTGATGCTAAAGAGCGTGACTATGCTGTAGAGGCAGAAGGTAAGCTGAAATTAAACGAAGCTGATAACGCTTTAAGTGATGAACAACGACAATTAATGATCAAACAACAACTTATTAGCGTACTGCCTGAGTTAGTTTCTGAATCAGCTAAGAATTTAGCTAATATTGACAGTATTAAAGTTGTTGATATGGCAGGATTCAATGGTGTAGGTGGTAATACTTTAGAAGGTGAAGTAACTGGTTCAACTAGTTTAGCTGACCAAGTAGTAAATGCTGCAGCTAAACACCAAGTACAGAAACCACTTATTGATAGTTTAATGTCAGAGGTTGGTCTTAATACTGAGAAATCTGTATCAGATGCAGTAAGTGCCATGGTGACACAGAGTATTACTCAACAATAAACATTAAATAACCACAAGGAGGCGAAAGCCTCCTTTTTATTAAAAAACTTCTTGCAATAAACAATATCTTGTGTAAAAATAGTTTATGAGAGATGTTAAATTTGAGGAGAAATAATGAAATTCAATAATAAATTTACACCAAGTCAAAATGGTGCTAGAGAGGAAGGTGTTCAAGATAATGATAACCCTAAAAGATACAAAATGTGTTATTCAGATCATGATACTCATTTTGTTAGGTGTGCAAAACTTATGCAAG
>VTLG01005659.1_pt1 | contig 76070 bp, 96 predicted proteins | sample 4694571 | NCBI WGS metagenome assembly VTLG01 (sample SAMN12604809, study PRJNA352737) | marine metagenome | biome: ENVO:00000447; feature: ENVO:00000209|ENVO:00000569|ENVO:01000036; material: ENVO:00002151; isolation source: viral sequences binned using virsorter ...
AAGTTCAGGCATTGTTGGTTTTACCAACTCTAATTTCTGTCTAGGTTCTTCTAACTTAAATATTTTAAGTTTCTTTTCTCCAATGGAGCAACCAGTTAATAAACCTATAAAGAGTATGCTAATTATTATACGGTACATAATTTGGGTTCGCTATTGACGGACACTCCCTATTGATTTCTGATTTTTTTGTTGCGGCTATTTCTTGTTCGGTTAGTGGTGACCCACCTGCTATCTCTACACAACGGATTGCTTTATCACTTGCACCATTAATTATCTTTTGAATTACTTTAGTCTTTTCTAAAGCTAATTTACCAAAGTCTCGTCCACCTTTATTAAATCTTTTATCTAAATCATCTAAATCTTTTTTAAGATTTGCAACAAGTTCGTTCATCTTGTTGTTTGCTTTTAAAATTTCTTTAAAGTCTTCTTGTTGTTTAGCAATGAGTTCCTTTTGGGAACTCACCGCTTCTTCTAATTTAACTTGATTGGCTTTCAGAATGGCATTATCGGATCGTAATTTCATCACGTACATACCAGCACCTGCTAGTCCTGCTACCATAATACCAACCATAACCATTCTCATTGTGCCAAACATAATTAGTCTTTCTTTAAAATTGCCCAAGCGCCATAAGCAATTGCAGCCCAAGCCGCAATCTTAGCAAGTGGACTGAAAAATAAAACCACAACACCTAAACCGATTAATACACCACCGTGTAAAGATGTTAGTTCTTTAATTCTTCCTGTTATAAACTCCATTTTTAGTCTCCTTTTTTTATTTTATCTTGGCACCAACTTTTCGGTGTTTGTTCCAAGCCAAAAAACCACCTAGTCTTAATGAATAGTAAGCTAGATAGTTCATCAAGTAGAACCCATTGACTCCTATATTAATATCTCTAAACATTTCGTCTGCTCGTTTTTGAGATATAACACCAAGGGTATCTCTCTTGTTTTCTTTTAATAGGGTCTCATACTTATAAGCATAGTCGTGTACAAGTCCTCCCATTAATAGCACCCCAACTGGTGATAAAAACGTATGCAAGAATTTTGGAATACTTGCACCATCAAATTTAAACCCAGCGGGTATGACAAATTTCTTTGCGTTTAATTCGTATGTAAAATCTTCTGCGATTTCCCAATGTCTAACACCGAGTAACCATAAAAGTATGCCTTTAAAAAAACCTTTACCTTTTGTTCTTATTGGTATCGGTACCATTTTTGGCATTGCTGTATAATTAAATGTATAACAACTAGGTTTCTTTTTATCAAATAAATTGATAACTAGTCCTGCTATTACTACAATAATTAATATCGTCCACATCCAAAATTTCATTGCTAAACTAATTATTAGTTCCATATATTTCCTTTAGTTATTTTTACCGTGTCTCTGTTTCCATTTTCGCCAAATACCAAACTTTTTAGTAGGAGTATTTGCACCATCTTTTTCTTTTAGACTTGGCAAATGTTCTTTAGCTTTCTTAATAAAGTTTGCAACTAAACCCATTGCTCGTCTGTTTCTATGTCCTTTATTTTTAGGTGGGACATCACCAAGACTGGCCATAGGTTTAATAGTACTTACTGGACCTATTGAATAGCCTTTGGTCATATATTCTTTAAATGATTTCATATCTTATACTTTTCTTTAAATGTTTTTGAAGGTTTATCTTCAACAAACTCTGCCTTTGGATATATTTTTTCATCAATCTTAACTTCCATTTTATCCAAACCATCTAATACTTGTTTTAATATAAAATTATTATTATCATTGTTTTCTTTCACGTGCCTTTTTAAATTACCAATAACAATATTCTTATTAGGATCTAATTTCTTTTTCTTCTTAACACCTGGCTCGTGTTTAGGAGGTAATGCAACATTACCACCATCACCAACTGCGTTTGTAGGTGCGTCTTCTTGTTTAAGATATTTAAAAATTATATCTTTAAATGTAGTTGTCATATTCCATCTCCGAAACTAACTCGTTTCCTTTTTCATAAATGTCTATACCAAAACACGTCATTATTGGATACGCATTTGGTCTTTTAATATCTTTACATTCATTTAACATATTTTCATATAGTCCTTCATCTTTTAAATATTTTATAACAGCAGCCTCAATAATTAATTTATGTTTGCAATATTCAGGTTGTTCTCTTAACAACAAAGCTAATGCAGCTCCAAAACGACCTAACTTACTACCTAATCCAACTTTTTGCATTATTCTTTTTAAGTTGAATACAAATCTATGTAAGTATGTATAAGCCTTTTTGTCCTTACTATCTCTTAATGTCTTATTACGTCTTAATACCTTACCTTTATCATCTATAATACCTCTAGCAAAAGCTTCTTGCTTTTCCCAAGGCGTGACCATTAATTTAATCACACGGTAAGTTATCAACGTATCTATTACTCTGCTTGCCATTATAATTCCTTTAGCATTTCCTTTATCTTTACATCTTCATCTACACCTTCCAATTCGTGGGGGTATAGGTAGTTTAAGTAGTTTAAAACTGACTTTAATATTGGCCAAAATTCCACTTCTATTTTGTATAATAATAAAATCACCGCAGCTTCAACACCAAAAACGTTTTGTAAAACGATAATGTGATTTACTACTAGTCTTACTTTTAGTTCGTTAGTTAAAGAGTATCTCCTGAATAATCTTTTGAGATATTTAAAACGTTTAATATCGTCATTAAATTCCTCATCACCTTCTATAGAGGCGGGATTATCATAACAACTCTTGGCATATTCCAACCAGTTGTCTTTATCAATCTCTTTAAACATAACTAATCTAAACTAGACTAGCTTTGCATAAACCTTGGATGAACCGTTTGCCAGAGTTTCGTGTTTAAATTCTATTTTTAAACCGCCCTCTTTTTTATGAGATATTCCATCATCATTAATTACATCTTCTGGTTTAGTGTCTAGTTCTTTACCGAATCTTCCACCAAATTGATTCACTTCAGCTGTAGTAGTACCTTTATCGCCATCTAACGTTGCGTTAAATCCTAAACCTATTGTCGCCAACTTTGAACTTAATTGTTCAACAGCTGCTTGTGGGTTTAAGTATTCGCCATCGCCTATAGCACCTACAAATGCATTAACTCTTTTTAAAACTTCTGGATCGTGGATGTTATGAGCACCAATTGATCCATCTTCTATAGAGTCACCACTTGAAGGAGCAGTACCGACCATTTTGCCTGTATCTTCTTTTAAATGTTCCTTAAAAGTTTTCATCTTTTTTTCCTTCTTCTTTTTCTTTTTGTTCTTTCAAATTACCCATAGTATCTTCCTCAAATTGATTTAAGTCTTCATCATCTACGTGATCTTTAAACTTTTTCATCAATCTTTTTCTCCTTTTGCTTACACAATAGTATTAATTTATCTGTCTGTTGGACAGCACCGTGTAAAGCATTTAAATTACTTCTCATTGAACCAAGGTCAACTTCTATTTGAGTGATTTTCTTTTTCAAATCATCAAACTCTTTTGCTAGTTTCTCTCGTTCAATTGTTAATATATTTTCATCAATCATCATTATCTCCGTTAATTATTTAATTACGCTGTCGTATATCCGTTACCTGCTAAAACATTCCATTTAGAATTTTTAAACATCATTGTAACCGTTTCGCCTGGTGCGTTCAATATTACACTTGTATAGCCTCTTAAATTGGCTGGTGTAATGGTAACTGCGTTAGTGCCAGAAGAAGATACATTAAGGACCGTTTTAACTTGTCCATCTGAACCATCTTCTAGTGTTACCGTTGTTATTGCTGAGTTAGCTTCTACTTCTGTTATCGCTGAGGTAACATCTGCTGCTAAAGAAGCTCCAGCCGCTACTATACTTTGTGAAGCGCCTTTAAGTCCTAACCAGCTTGGTATGTTATTGAATACGTCCTCTACGGTTACCTTTTTATTGATTGGTGTACCTGAAGGATCATCTACAACGTGAAGTAAATCTACGGATGCTAAACTATCACCTAAATCCGTAAGTTGTGTTATTTTCTTGTCTGCCATTTTTATCTCCTGTTAACCCCATATGGGGAATGCTACTATGGGTAATACCCATATCACTTTGTTAATATTTATAAGGTCGGATAACTAAACCCGACCTTATATTTAGTTAGTAATTATACTGATTATGCGTCAGCAGAATTTGTCAAAGCGACTAGTGTTTCTTGTTGAACACGGCCTGCTCTGCCACCAGAACCAGTTGTTTTCAAGTTCCAACCTGCGTGTGCGAAAGTTCCATCGGCTTCACTATCTTTGTGGTTAAATAAACCCATAGTAACCCCTGATATGAAATTATCGGCAGTTGTATCGTTGAAAAGATTAGTTCTGTGAGCTGCTGTGAATGGCAATCTAATTGCCGCTACAGCCCATAAAGGTGCTCCAGCTGCTTCGTCTTTGTTTGTATGACTTGACATATTATTCTCTCCTTTAAAGTGTTAATTGTTAAAGTACTCAATTTATTAATGTATATGGTTATTTATAATAGTAATATCGCCACCAATACACCAATAGCAACGGCAATAGCCACTACTCCTGCGATTGTATAAACGGTATTAACCATTAAAATCCTAATTTTCTTAATTGTGATATAGTATTTCCTGTATTAGTATGTAATATACCAATACCACCTCTTGATTTAAATTGGTCTATGTTCTTTTTATAATCATCAATTAATATACACGGACTACCACCTGTCGTAGCATAGTTTTGTTTTTGTATTCTCTTTACTAGATGAACATACTTTACTACACCAAGATTTCTCCGTGCCCAAGTAGTTTTACCTGGAATGCAAGATGGATCTGTAGATTGTTCTACGTATGCTGATAAGATACGTGGTTGATATTTTCTGAGGAAATTCCATAAGTGTTGACCGCCTGGTTGCCAAGGCATAGTCTCCCAAAAATTTGGATAATTCTTAATTGGTTTCCACTTATCTCTGATTGATTTAAATACTCTACCAGGTTCTCTCATCCATTCTAAAATGGTCATACCTGTGGCCTTTTCAGCCTGTTTATGGAAGTTGCAAAGCACTCCATCCATATCACAATAAAGAATTGGTAGGTTCTTCTTGATAATCATAGTCCTCCTATGACTATCTACTATAATCTATTTTTGGCCGAAGGTCTACTTTAGATTTAGGTTTACCTGTCATAGTTCTACCATTATTTGAATCGTCTTCAGCTAATGCCCAACCTTTTGATAGATAATCTTTCTCTTGACTCTTATCAATTACAATTGTCTTACCATTTTTAGAAACCATAGTTTCTTTTTTCTTGTCTTTCAATTGTCTAGGTAGAGCAGAGTTGTTTAATTTTTTACGTCTCTTACGTTGAGCAGCTTTCCAAGCCTTCCAAACAGCACCTTTTTTAGATGATGAGTTAGCACCACCTGGCATTGCTTCATCAAGTTCAACTTCTTCCTCTTGTACTTGTTTGTCTGCCTTATTTTTGGTCTGTATTTTTTTATTTTCTTTTTTGTCTTTAGACTCTTCTTCTTTTTCTTTTTTGTCTTTAAGATGTTTATAAGCCACACCAATAGTTAAAGGTACTTCGCCAGTATCTTTGTTAGGTTGTGGTTTAACTGCCTTTTGTTTTTCGTTTTCTAATTTCTGTCTTAACACACCAATTTGTTGTTTAAGTGTTTCAACATCACCTGTTTTAGAAGCTGCGTCACCTGGTGCCTTAGCTATTACTTTACCTTTTGACTCTTGTTCATCTATAGGTCTTTGTGTTTCTATACCTGAAATACCAAAATGTTCTGCGTCTTCTTTAATTCCTTTTTTTAATTTATTTGGATCAGTTTTCTTACCTGCTGGTACTTTTTGAATTTTACCACCTTTAGCAAGAAAATCTTTCATCATCTTGTCGTGTGTTTGTTGTTGTGCTGGTGTTCTTGCTTCAGGCATCCCAATTGCTGTTGCTGAGGCTGCTTCAAGACTACCAGGTTTGTTCTTTAAATATCCCATTATTTTTTATCTCCCCTTTTGTGCTGAAGCCATATTCTTTCAAATGTTTTCTGAGCACCTTCTTTTTTTACTGGTTCACCACCCTTATCTTTATAGTGTGGTTTGTTGCCTTTGTTTTTCATATGCCAAGCAAGAGCATAAATGTTTTTATCTTTTGTGTCCTGATTTATTTCAGGATGTTTTTTCATAGCTCTAACGGTACCTTCCCAACCTGGAGGTGATTTCTCATCTATAGGTCGGTTGTCCATATATTTCATTGTCTTTGATAAATCAAACATCTTAATTGATTCGGTATCTTTTGCTTTGCCAGTTTTATACCACTTAATCCATTTTTCTGCCTCTGCTTTATGATTAAAGTCTCTAATATGACTTCTATTCTTTTCAGGACCAGAACCTTTTTTAATTACCTGTACTTCTATATTTTCTTTAACAGGTGATGTATTTCTTCCCATTTTATCAATCTTAAAACCTTTTGCTCTCAACTTCTGAGCCTTCATTTGAATATCTGATAGTGTTTTTCCGTCTTCAAAGCCTGCGTGTTTGCCATACTTATCACTATAAGATAATCTAAATTCTGATTTGCCTTCTTCTAACTCTTCACCTATTATTGGTGGTAATTCATATGTGTAAATTAAACTTGCTCTATCTGCAACACCTCTTTGTAATGCAGTCTTCACAACACCTTCGGCACCTTTTCTAACCATTAATTTTCTCATTTTAAAGTGAGCGTTATTAACATATTTCTTTAAGTATGCTAAAATAGTTCCTTCGTATCCTTCTTTAACGGTTTTAACTGGCTCTGTATTCAACCAATCTTTATGTTTTATTTTAGGGTGGACTTTTGAACAATCGTGTCTTTCTGTTTCTTCTGGAGTTGGTTCTGTAAAACCTCTACTCATTTTTTTAGAAGAACGACCTGTTACCATATCTGTAGACTCTGGTACATATTCATTTGATAATAAACCACCATATAATTTCTTAACGGTAGCCAAACTCATCTTATGCTTATCCATTAAACTCTTCTTCGCAAGATACGATACGAAATTAATTTTATTCTTTGCTAATTGGTCTAATACTTCGTAAGGATATTTGTCAATAGTTTTTCTCATAGTTCTAAACGTTTCACCTTCTGGATTAACCGTCTTAACTTGAGCCCATTGTCTTTTTAAATTGTTTAATTGAGTAGAATTAAATGACTCTGGTAAAATAGTTTCTTCACCTAGTATTGCTTTGACCGTAGATACTTTTAATTTTAATTCAACTGCAATTTCTTTAGCAGTCTTACCGTCTTGTTGCATTTGGTAAATGTCTTTCATACGACCTTCGCTTATTTGGCCGAAATACATTTCCTCTAATGCGTCTCTCATTGTTGTCATTTTAGTAAAGTTTCCTTGCGTATAAGTGCCCACCGTGTGTGCTGAAAAAGCGTTTAAGTGAGTTTAAATAATTCTTATCTAGTACGTTGCCTCTAGCAGCCCCGCCTTTATATGGTGCATTATAACCTGCTGGTTTTAATACATCACCTGTTTGTTTATCTATGAAAGCGTGTATGCTTCTCTTCTGTCCCATTTCCGTATTAAAAATCTTTATATATTTTGGACCAGTAGTGTACATAAAATCACTCTTTTGTCTTTTATATAAGTCTTTAAACTCTTTATGGTTATCAATATGCCATTTACCTATCTTTATATAGTCTTTAACCCCTTGTTCTACTGAACCTTCGGTTAATTTTTGGCCTATTTCTTTTCTAATTTCTTTAAGCGATTTCATTGTGTCTTGCTTAACATCTTCTCTTTAACTTCTTTGAGCTTGTTTTCCCACTCTTCTCCATAACGTTCCTTATATTTATATATTGTTGAGTCTGAAAGCGCCCATTCTTCTATATCTTTTTGGGTTACATAACCATCTATAGATTTCTTGGTTACTACTTGGTCTCCACTAGTACCAGTTTTACTTGGAACGTATGCCCCACCTTGATAATTAGGGTCATAACCGTCTTGACCTGGTGTAACCTTTAGTGTGTGTTGTGCATAATCGTGACCAACATCATACGATTCTGGAAAGTTTCTAAACACTTTCTCTGATAAATCTTTCTTAAATCTATTAAAGACTTTCTTCTCTTGCTTAGTCTTTTGTTCTTCTGATACTGCTTTAAAGCCATAATCCACATCTAAATTGTGTTCTCTAACTGCGACCTCTTTATCTGCTGAGATTGGTATACAATCCCATATCCAAGACTTATGTAAATTACTTTCATTATCTTCTAGTACTACGTAATTGGTACCTCGTCTCTTAACTATACCCTCAATGTTTAAACTAACATTTTTAGCCTTGTCATTGATGTTAAAAATCTGTTCTCTAATGTATAAATCCCTTAATTGTTTCTGTTCAAAATCTTCCATTTTAACCTTTTTCTTTTTGTCTTTCTTTTTTTTATCGGTGTTTAAATCTGCCTCTGCGCCACCGTCTGTTTGTGTATTTGCCATTGGCGTAATACCTAATCCAAGATATAGACCTGGAGAACCAGCCTCACGTAGGTTCATACCACCTCGTACTGCTTTAAATAATTTCTCTGCGTCTCTATATTGTCTAGGTAATCCTTTCTTAAATGTTTGTAAATCTCCTTTTTCAGCTGCGTCTCTCATTTTGGACGCTGACATACCTATCGCACCTACTTCATCTGGATCTCTTTCACCAGCTGATACAACGTTAAGACTATCAAAATTATAATAGCCGTGTGCCTTTCTTATGTCATTATACTTGTTAAGTATTGTATCAAATTCTCTAACTCTATCACTACCCACCACCATTGTTGCATTTCTATATCCTTTATTATATAATTTGGTTACAATATCTAATATCATATTAGTGTTATTAATTTCTATTTTACTAGCGTGTCTAGGAAATATCTGTTTCATAAACCCTAATTTCTCCCTTGCTGATAAAGGATTCTTTCTAGGGTCTTCTGACTTACTAATAATAATTCTGTAATCATTAGCACGTACACTTGCAACTTTATTAATAAGTTTTTCGTGACCTATTGTTGGTGGATTAAATCTACCAAAAGTAAATGCTATTGATTTAGTCGGTGCCTCCATTAAAGATTCTAATCTTAAACCAGCTGCCTTTAATGCGTCACCAAATTCTTTATAATCTATACCAACCACTTGAGCAGCTCTATTAGCTGCGTCTTTAGTTGTGCCTCTTATCTTTTTATAAAATTCTATACCTGCTTTTACTCTACCTCTATGTGTGGTTAACCTTTTTATATCGGTCATCCAACCTTGATATGGCCACATCTGCCACTCATTTAAACCACTATTGTTAGCAAGTTTATTAAGTCTATCTATTTCATCATCTGTAATCTTTTCATCTTCTACAATGTCTTTCAATACTTTCCAAAATTTCATATAGTGGTATTTTTCCAGGTATTTGTAGATAATATTTTTAGGTAGTTTATGTTTCTGACCGTATTGTCTTATCTCATCTGGTGTTATATCACTATTGAATGCGTCTTGTCTTTGTTTCCAAGTTTCATCACCCATTTTAACTAGCGTGTTGATACTATCTTCTATCTCATTAAATTTTTTACCTATTAATGCTTGTAGGCTTTCTGCCTCATCTTTACCAAGACCTTTTAATTCTGTATAGTCTATTAAATCTCTTGCTAATTCTCCTTTAACAACATCAATATTTTTTACTCTATCTTGGAAACCTCTTTCATATTTTTCAGGTTCAAATGTTTGTCCTTCTGGTTTTCTAACCCAACTATTTGATTCTATATCAAATATACCATCCGCCATTGAATCATTTTGTGTTTTGATTTTAGGGTCTGTAATAACATAATAATTAATTGGGTGTTTGGAACCAGGTACTAATTTACCATTAATATCTTTTAGTTGTTTAGCAATAGTCTTTCTCATCACCTCTCTATCTTTAACTGGCACCTTGAATAAAACATTAATATCTAAATCAGCGTCATCACGGTATCTTTTAGTTAAGATAGAACCTATTAAACTATGTTTAAGAACAGGTGCTATTAATTCAAACTCATCTAATTGTTTTCTAATCATATCTAAAACAACTTTTTTTAATTTTGGAGTATCTGTATCTGCGTCATCAAATACTTTCTTGCTATATGTTTTACGAGGTATATCAATAATAGATTCTATTATTACTTGGTCATTTTCCTCGTTCATCTTTCTTTTGACTTCCATTTGTTTTCTAATCCAATTGAGTGCCATTTGATTCATTGGTCTAGTATTCATTTGTCGTCTAACAACACTACTAGCCTGTCTTAAAGTAAGAGTAACCAATTCTTTTTCACTATCATTATTATCAATGATAGTAAAGTTTGAAGCACCAAATAATCTTTGATACTTACCGATATTAGCTTGTACTCCTTTCCAAGATTTAATTGTTATTAATTCTGGTACAACTCTTTGTCTTGTTTTATTTCTTTCTAATGCCACATCTAAAGATGAATTAACAAATATCATATAACAATCATAACCTAATGTTTGCAACAATGCTTTTTGTCTTGCAACTAAATCATAGTCCCTACCTGTAGCGTCCATTACTAGACCTAATCTGCCTTTAATATATGAATCTAATTGTGTGCCTGCTACTGCTTTGGATCTATTTCTAATAATGTCTCTAAAATAGGCCTCGGAATCTGGCATTTTCAGGTCGTAACCCAATTTTTTTAAAGTTCTTTCAAAGTGTACATCTGAATTAACTAATTTCAAACCTGTACCACCAAAGGTTGCCGAACCTACAAATGATTTACCTGAACCAGGTCCACCTGCTAAAAAGAATGCTTTAAAGATACCTGGATCATAAACACCTTCTTGTAAATATGTTTTAAAATCTTTCATCTATCCTTTCACCCAATCTTTAGCAATGGTAAAGTTTGCTCTACTAAATTCTAATCTATCTACTAACTTAACAGCGCCTGCAACTCTATCAACTGCCACAAATCCTTCAGGAGCGGTTACTCTATAACCTTTACTTGTTCTTATAAAATGTCCTATTGTTCCTATTTGTGCCAACTTATTAATTAAATAATTTTTTGCATTAGCTAAACTTAAATGACTTGCAATGGCAAAGTATAATGCTTTCTGATTTCTATCAATAAACTTTAAACCTTCTATCTTTTGTTTTTTATATTTCTCTTTACCTTTATCTGTTTTTCTTGCGTCAATTTCTTGGTCTATAAAATTCTCATAGTAATCTCTAAACATATCTTGCATTACTCTAACCTTACCCATACCACCTTTATTATTTTTTATATAATAATTAAAGAAACTTTTTAATCTAAACCCTACTGATAACTGGTCACTTGAAGCTCTACCCATTTCATCTAACATAGGTCCTGCCTTATATAAAGAACCTTCTGCCATTCTTATTAATGAATCAAAAGAAGCTAGTTCAGCTCTATTGAAAGTAGAAGAACCAGAAGTGTCGGTGTACTGAGCACTCGCAAGGAATACCGAGGACGAACCTATACCTCTTACCGTTCCAAAACTAGCATTTAAAGATTTCATATTCTTACCCGAATATTGAGTGTGAAATACGATACCAATTCTAGCTCGGTTGATTCTTCTACCTATATCACTATCACTTGGTACTGCATAAGTAATTGTATTGGGAGTGAATGTCATCATTTTATCTCCATCTATAACAGCTGGCTGTATATCTCCTGGAGTAAATAGTAAATCCCCTTGTAAGATACCTCTGATACCTAACTTTGGTAGTTCTCTTAAACACACTTGAAGTTTAGTCGCAACAGGACCACTATGGTTCCTACGAATATCTCCGTTGGTGTAATTGATTTTAGGATTTACGTTGAATACTGATTTGGTGCCGACAAAGAATTTGTCATTTTCTGGATTGATACCACATATAATAGCAGGCGCACCGTCCCACTTTACCGTCATATTTAATTTGCCACCAGTATGACCTGCTAGCATATTTCTAACTGACTTTAAAAATCTAACTGCGTTTTGCCCACCTTTGGACCCCCTATTGATTATATCATCTTCTAGGTGTTCTAGGTGAGTATTTTTTTCTCTTGTAAAAAAACCCTTGAAACTAAACATATCTCTCCATTAACCAAACAATCTACCATAAACCAAAAAATCAAAGATTGCTCTATAACTATTTATATCTTTTGAAAGTGTAATCACACATTATATGGGAAGGATAAACTCCACCTTGTTTATTTCTTATATTAAACTTCAATGCTATGAAAGGTGTATCTATTTCCACATCTATTCTCTTACCTGCTGACGTTTTCCCACCATAATAAATTGTACCTTTGGAAGGTTGTGCTAATTGTTCCATCATCCTCTTTGTCATTTTAAAATGGTGTATTTCAGTTGGTCTCTTTGCGTGAATATAATGGTAACCATAACCAATACCAGACTTAATTAAATTTATTAATCTTGGTTTATCATACTTTGCTGGCTCATTATATCTGGCACCTGTAGCACCACCGGAACCAAAAGAATTAAATACATCTGCAAAATATTTTGGATTAATACCTAATATTTTTAACAATGCTAAACCATTAGTGTCGGTAACGGTACCCTTTTTCATATCTTCTTCTCTTAACCACTTCATAACACCTGCATTAAAAAATGTAACCGTGCCTGTAGCCTTTAATGAAAGATACGTCTCTTTACCATCTGCTGTACAAGTTATATCAGTAACCGTTTTCCCTATATTTTGGTCACCAGTTGTACCAACAAAAACATCTTTACCTTGAAATTGTAAAGGTCTAGGGGCATTAACACCACCTACTTGTTTCGCTACAAACTTCTTTACTTTGTCCCATTTATATTGTTTAGCAATTTCTTCTATTACTTTCTTTCCTTGAGTCTTATATTTGTCTTCATCTTCCCACCAAGTATTAAAATCATCTGTTAAATGTTGTTCAAATATTGCACCCTTATTCGCAGCTCCTCTACCACCTCTACTGCCTTCACCAAAAGTTAATTTGGTATCTTTAAGTTTTAATTTATCTTTGACTTGCGATAACGCAACTATACCTTGGAATCCACGTGAGATTTTAATATTCTTTTTCTCACCTGGTAAGGTACTTAAAGCTATAGGGTCTTTCCTCTTAAATTTTCTCCATAGAAAATTATAAACCAGTACATAATCTGTACTATGTTTAAAAGCACTATGCTTTATTATTTCTCTTGATGAGGTTGGTATATAATTATAAGCCATCAATACATATTTATAATGTAATGTATAGCATACGAGGTATACCTCCAGAGTATTGCCAAACCTTTTCTTTGTTTTGTAATTTAACTACTCTGTCAGCGTCTTCTTCAAAAAAGTATTCAGCAACCACGTTCTTTTGTGCTGGTTGTTCTTCAACCACTTGCCAAATAATTTTACCTCGGCCTCTTTTAACCATTTGTTTGGTATAATTTAGCTCTGTTTTTCTTCTTTTTGGTTGTCTCATACTTTGAAATCCGAAAACTTTTCATATGCCGATTCAGGCTCTTCTTGTTTCTCTTGTTGATTTGAATCAACAATATTCTGTGCTTGATTTGCTACATCAAATAATCTCATTTTAGCCCTATCTACACCGATAATAAATGACCTATTAATACTAGGGTCATTATATCTATTTTTTAATTGTTTAATTTTCATCTGACCTAATGCCTCTAACTCTTCGTTAGATATTAAAGCAAACATAAAGTCTGCTGTTGCTGGTAAACCAAATGATTCAGAAGTGTCTTCCAATCCTATATCTGTACTAGTAAATCCTGTTCTAGTTGTTTGGGTAGCAGAGAAGATAGGTACATTAAACTCTACGGCTAGACCTCTTAACTCCTCTGCTATTGCCTTGATATAGAAATATGATGAGACATTTCCACCCTTAAACCTACTAGATGAGCAGATATTAAGGTAATCTATAAAGATAACTTCTGGTCTAAAACTTCTTTTTAATGCTAATTCATTTAACAATGCCCTAAAGTGTGCTGTACCAGCAGCCGCTGTAGGATATTCTTTAATGATTAACTGACCATTAGTTTTACCTTGTAATTTTTTTATTTTGGATTCATATAAATCCTTTGGCATAGAATGTAAATCATCTATATTTACATCTAATACGTTTGCGTCTATTCTTTCTGCAATTCTTTCCTCTGCCATTTCTAAAGTAATGTATAATACATTTAAACCTTTTAACAAATATGCTGAGGCACAATGACACATAAACAAAGACTTACCAACACCTGTACCTGCCAAAGTTATGTTTAAAGTTTTTGGAGGAACACCACCTTTGGTAATTCGATTCATATAATCTAAATCAAATTGGTATCTCTTTTCTTTTTGATGGTACCATTGAAATCTCTCATCCGAATCTCCGAGAAAATCGTGCCCTACGTGTTGGTCAAATGATACTGCTAATGCTTCTGATAATATACTAGGTATGGCCTCTGGTGTTCTTGACTTATCTTTCTGATCTAGAATTTTAATACCAGCCATTACTGCATTGTGAACAGCACGGTCTTTACAAAACTTTTCTGTTGTATCTAATAACCATTGTAAATCTATATCTGATTTTGTTAGACTTGCTATGGTCTCTTTAATTTGTTTATACTCTTGTTCGTTAATATCTTTTCTTTGAGTTAATTCTATTGTGATTGCTTCTGTTGTAGGAAGATTATTATATTTTTCAACAAATTTATATATCTCCTCAAATAAGGTCTTCTCTATTCTATTTGGAAAATAATCTGATTTAAGAAAAGCAATTGCCTTTCTTGTAAAGGCTTCATTGTAAAATAGGTTACTTAATATTGTAACCTCTATACGTTCATTTTTATTGAGAGATAATTGAGCCATCTTTTAATTTTTCATCCATAATTTCTACTAATATATCACCAATATAATTGATAAACTTCTGATTGTCAAGCGTATCCCAATCTTTAGGGTTTCTCAACACCGTATAATCAAATTTTAAAGGCATAGTTCCATCTTTGTTCTCTGCACCTGCAAATCCAACTTTGCCGTATTTGTATATAACGTCTGTAAATTGTTCGCCGACTAATTTGATACAAGTATTGTCGTCTTTGCCTTCAACAAAGATGTATCTTTTATTCGTCTGAACCGTAGGAGAATTGTTTTTTTGCTTGTTCATCAATCTTTTCTAATAGTTCCTTTGTAAAATATTTCTCTGGATTATCATTAATAGATTTACCAAATGCTTTAGAGCCGTCTGGCAATTCGTATCTAGTGGATACTTTTTTGATAATGCCACCTTTTTCTGCAATATCTAAAAGACCATAGTACCTATCCAAACCTTTACTATAAGTTAATTTGACATCTACTAATGTATTTTCTCTTGTTAATCGTGATTTATAATTTTTACAATGAATAATATTACCAACTACCTCTGTACCGATTTTTTCTTTTCGTTTACCAAGATAGATGATTGATGAGGCAGCGTATTTCAAACCTGAACCGCCACCCATTTCTTTTTGTGGAAACATTGAGCCAATCACATCATAGGTGTGGTTGGTCATAATCATAGGCACGTTTGCCTTGCCTAATTTAAGTGTTAAAACTCTGAATGCCGATTTAACTATTTGAGACCTTGTCATATCTCTTGTCTCTTTACCCTCTGCTGTATCGGTCATTTCTTTTGTAGTAGATAACATACCTAAACTATCTAATACAAACATTAAGGGTTGTCTATTTTTTTCGTCTTGTTCTAAATATTTGTCTAAAATTCTAATTGATTGTGTTCTAAATTCTTGTACGGTTGAAACTGGAACAATAATTAATCTCTTACTATCCACTCCTCTACTCTCAACCATTTCTTTTGATACTGCATTTTCTGATTCAAATAATACCACGCCAGCATTTTTATTTTTTTCTAAAAAATTCTTGCAAATACCTAATGCAAAGAAAGTTTTACCTGTAGCCGCCTCACCAGCAATTGCTGTGATACGGTTGCCTGGCATACCGTTATAAATTGAACCTGAAAGGAGAGCATTAAAGGCATAAGAGCCTGTATCAACCCACGTACTTACATCACCAGCAGCTATACCTTCACTCGCTATAGTTGCGTATTCATTACCAGTTTCTTTTATTATATCTTTTAAAAAATCGTTCATTGTTTCCTAATATACACCATTATTTATTTAAAGTCAAGCGTCCTTGAAATGATTTTTATCATTGTCCCATTTTAACCCTTTTTTATCTGCATATTTCTTTGCTTCTTTAATGGCACTATGATTTTCGTCTATATTCTTTATTACATCTATAGCAATAAATTGATCAATAAAACTAGGTCTTTCCCAATCAGTTGGAATATAATCTAAAGTTTGGGGAAATATCACTTTATTATGGTCTTTGACCTTATGTAATTGTCGTAAATATTCTTTATGTGGTAATTGACCTAATCTACCACTTTGTTTATCAATATAACCAAAAATATCTCCATTTTGGAAATGTATATGTGCTTGTAAAGTTGGTTTTAAATAGTTAATATAATAATCTTTTATATCTTCACCTTTAATAAGGTCTTGGCAATATCCCATTTGATTAAAATTAGCAGGTCCAAATAAAACATATCTATTATAGATACTATCCATATCTAATCCATCTATTAGTCTTGTCTTCCAAATCTTTTGAAAATGTTTTATGTTATCAGTAATCTCTGTCTTTTGTCCAATTTCTTTCCAAAATTTACTACCTGTTCCCTTATTAATATATCTCATAGAAACAAAGTCTTTCATATTCTCTAAAAGATTATTAACTTTTTTATTATAATCATCAATAGTTGTTTGGTCATAATTTTGAAAACGGTGTATTAATATAAATGCTTGTTGTATTGAAGACGCAATAGAGGTTGCCTCTAAAGGTTCTATAAAGTTAGCACTTAAACCAACTGCAATACAATTTTTAATCCAACATTTATCTAAAGCACCTGGGTCAAACTTAATATGTTTAGCAACATCTATCTTATGACCTAATTTCTTTTCAACTTCTTGTACTGCTTGGTCTTTATTAATATAATCACTATCGTAAATATAACCATTACCAAATCTACCCCACGTTGGTATCTTCCATTTCCAACCTGCGTCCATAGCCAATGACTCTGTCCACATAGGATATTCATCTTCATCTGGTGTAGGAAAAGCAATAGCTTCTTTCATTGCTAACCATTTTTTCCAAGATTGCCACTTGGCGCCTAATTTACTAATTAAAACTTTTCTAAAACCTGTACTATCAATATAAAAATCTGCCTCATATTTTCCTTTTTCACCAACCAATTGTGAGATACCATTAATATCAGTTCTAACATCAATTACTTTATCATCTATAATTTTACCACCAGCTTCTACAAATTTCTCTTGAAAAAATTTATTTAATTCAAACGTATTAAAATGAAATTGTTTTGCACCATCAAAAGCATTTGGTCTATGTGGTGGGGCAAGTTCAAAAACATTTTGTACCTTATTGTGCCATTGTGTTCTCTGTGATAGGGTTTCAGGACTTAATCCTTCTATCATACACTCATACATAAATGGTTGCATTAAACCAAACTCAAAAGCAATGTTACCACTTAATGAGTGATAGAAATCCCATTTTGGATTCCAACCTTTGAACATAATACCACCCTTAATGGTTGATTTGGTTTTAAGGACCATTTCTGTTTTATCCCAACCACAATACTCTAAAAAATCTTGGAAATGTTCAGTAGAACCTTCTCCTACTCCTATAATACCAATATCTTTAGGTACTATCATTGTTATATCTAAATCAAATCTTTTTTGTAATGTAATAGCAGTTATAAATCCTGCTGTTCCACCACCTGCCACTATTATTTTTTTAATTTTCATTTAATACCCCTATTGGATTTTTTCTAAGCTCAAAGTTCATTGAGATTGAAATTCTTTGTACATCACTATGATTTCTGGTCACGTGGTGACTCATTGAAGATGGAAATAGATAAAATTTAAAAGGTTCTGGTGTAAGGTAATATTGACCACGTGTAAATTGATTAATAGGATATTCTAAAACTAATTGTCCGGAATCTTTCGGTACTTGAACATAATAAACGCCAGACATATGGTAAATGTCTTCATAGTCTTTTTTATTAACGTGATGATGTGTCAATGTACTCATATTTTTATCGTGTATGTGTGCCCAATAATCAATGCAAACCAATGCCTCTTTAAATCTAAACATCCATTGGTTTCTTAAATGTTTGGTAATTTTGTCAAATTCTGGATGAGTAGGAAAAGTTTCATCTTCATATCTTGTTCCATCCATTGGTGTTTCTTTAAGATAGGGTTGTTTAGTTTTTAATATATGTTCTTTTAATATTATATTAGAAACATCTGGTATAATGCCTTCATAATATCCTATCTTAATTAAATTATTATAATACATAAAAAGTATATTTCAATGTTATTTCTTCTTCTGCTTTTATATCACGCAAGGTAAATAAACTATATCTATCACCTTCTTTAATTTTTATACAATTAGGTTCATCACTATGATTAACAAATCCACCTAATGGTGTTCTTATAAGTTCATCACCAATAACTATATGGCTTAAACCTAAATTAACATTACCATCAATATCTTCTTTAGCAAATAAACCCATACCATCAATGGCACTTCTTCTAATATATAGTTCTTCTGGTAATGGTTGATACATTAATTCTCCTTATGCGGACACTTTTTTTGTTTTTCTTGGTACGCACCTACTTTATCCATACCAGGAAACTTTGTAAAAATATTTAACTGGTCTAAACGATATGACCTTTTTAATTCTGGTGTTTCTGCAATGCATTCAAAATCAAATTCTTCTCTTTTAAATGGAATATACATACACAAAGGTGTGCCTCTTTTTATTGTTATTTGGCCATATCTATATACAGCCACTTGTTGATTAATTTCGTGGTGTATATCAGTATCTATAATACCTGGTAAAACTTTAAATTCATTTTCAACCTCATATGTCATAGGTAATTGTAATACTGAATAACCTGGTGGAGTTTTACAAAACCAAGGACATACAAACTTCCATATAAATTTTATTCCTGAATTTTCTTTTTCTTTTTTTGTTAGATGTTTTATAAATTGGTCGTTATGATGTAAGTCTATTTTAAATTCATCACTTGGTGTCTCCCATTTATAATCGTCCATAACTTGGTCTTTATTCTCTTGTATTTCAAGATGAACATCTGACCACATTGGAACAACATAACCTGTTTTCCAATAATCTTGTATTGCTGGACATTTTCTTACGGTAGCCGCTTTAATATTTGTTTGTTTTTTCCAACTAGGAATCATAGGGTCATCATATTCTTCCTGAAATTGTTTGTTTATTTTAGGGTCATTATCTTTATTTAAAGATGATTCACCATAAGTCCACATTGGTATTCTTCTATACCAACTAGGTATTGATTTGATGTGAGGTTTTACTGGAGTTATCTCTTCTAAACCTGGTACTTTAGGCCAAAAGGTAATTTTAGGGCGTTCTTTTTTCTTAAACCAATTAATCATCTTATTATTTGTATATCCTTATTTTCAGTCCACACTTCCAATTCAGTTCTTAATCTACCATCTTTTTGTAGATTGGTATATCTATTTAGTGCTTTCTTACGCCACCATTCTATGACATTATCTAAATTAAACTTATCATAGTTCTCTCCTTTTACAATGTCGGTTGCCTTTCCATTTACAATATCAATATAATTATCAATACCAAAATTTCCAACATAGTATCTCTTCCTTTCAGTTAATTTTTTTGCATTAACAATTGTATCACTAAACGTTTTAAGTTCATCACCTTCTAAAGACCTCTTAACTAATCCAATAATTGCATTGGTCATTTTTAATTTTCTTGATGAGGCGTCCTCTTTTACAATTGCACCTACAATATTTTCCACATAATTAACCAAATCACGGTAAGGTTTGCCGTGTATTAATGGAATAAAATCACTATCAGTTAATCCTTTATATCTTAAAAATGGTTTCATACCATCATATTGACTTGATGATTTACTATTACCATATAAACTTGTAGTTTCAAATAAAACTAAATTCATACCATACTTCTCATTTAATTTTTCTCTTACCCAATGAGAACAACTTATAGCCGCCAACAATTTACCACCTAGGTAATTAAAACCGAAAGGCTGTGTAGGCACAATAACAAAACCCATAATAGCGGTCTTATTAAATGTTGGTAAGTCAGGTACATTTCCAAGCATATTATTTCTAGGTTTGCAATTAATAACCGGAGAACCAAAACGTATAAATCCTACCCATTTGTTAGATGTAGTTTCTTTTATTGCTAATTTTAATTGTTTGCCTGGTACACTAGCCATATTACTATGACTTGAAGTCATATTTAATAAAGTATTCCAAGTATCATTATCTAATTCTTCTATTGCAAATTTCATATCTGCTGGTGATTTATTAAAATCTAAAAATATATCTTGATCTAATCCCATACCTGGTAAAGGTGTTGGTATTGATTCTATCTGTGCCAATTTTTGGTCTCTCATATATTGGTCAATACGATTAAACTGACCAAAATAATCATTAAAAATTCCAGCACAATAGAGTGCTTGTTTATTGTCTAGGGTCTTCATCATTCCATTTCATTAATAACCATAAAGGTATTGCAAATACTATTAACATATAAAAGGTAAATAATAATCCTACTCCTATTAATTCCATCATACTTCATTCCCCCATACGTCCCAGCCATCAAACTTTTGTCTGGCAAATAATTCTATTCTTGGTACATCACCCATTAACTTAACTATGTCTGCTCTAATTCTATCTGGTTTTCTACTATGTTCTCTTCTTTCACTCACAACTAATCTATCCACATTACCTGATATTCTTTTTGGTTTACCTTTAGTTGCTAGAATACATATCTCACAATTGGCTCTAGTCCAATAACCAGGTCCTTTAAAATAATAATTTTTAATTTTATCCTTATTGGTTTTTGCCCAATGGAATGCTACGGTCTTGTATTCAAACCCCCACTCCTTAACAATAGGTAATTGTTTATGTAATAATGGGTCTGTACACCACATAAACAAAGCACAATCATCATCTGCAATATCTCCTATAGGTAATTTTATTATATCTTCCATAGTCATTGTATTATAATGTTTTTCTGGATTAGTTTGTGCTTTAGCATTGTTCCAGTTTTGGAAATGCCAAGGCGGATCTGCATAAATTACTTTGTACTTTTTTTTAGGAAACATAACTCATCCATATAAATTTAATTATCAATAACAATACACAAAAATGTATGAATGTTATATTACTCATAGCAAAAAAACCACCTAACATCACAGCAAAGAACAATATAAAATTCATCATATAAATTGAAACCAACCTGTTGCTATATATTTTTCTTCCTCTTGCGCTGGTATTCCTTTATGTGTATGAGTAAAATCAGGAGGCCATAACAACGTTCTACCTTTTTTTGCTTTATACTTATCTTCTTGGTATAAAAATTCTGTTTCACCACCATTTCTCACATCATTTAAATATGTCATAAAGACTAATGATCGTCTAACAACTTTATATTGTCCACTACCTCTTTCACAATGATATTGTTTGTAGCCACCACCTGGCGGATAATATTGTATATTAAATTGGTCTGTTATCTCCATATTATCTGGTAAATTAAAATGTTGTATATATTGTTTAAGACACCATTCAATGTGTTGTATATAATTTTTAATTCTTTCATCTGTACTATTCCAATAACACCAACAATCAGTTGAATCTTTTATACCTTTTTTATAAGAGTCATAAGTTATACCAGGAAGAAATTTAGATTCGGAAGATTTAAAATTTCCTACACCTTTGTATTCGTTTTGTGTTTTAAAATATTCTATAAGGCCATCACAAACACTAGGCTCTACACCATATTGTTTTATAAATGTATCTGTCATTGTTGTAAATGTATTAACCAAAAAATGCCTCCAAACTTGCTTTCTTTTCGTGTTCCCAACCAATAGAACCTAATATAAATCTCATTGGATCTAGGAAAGTTTTTTCAAATTGTACTTCATAATCTACATAACTATGTATTTCAAATTCATTTGGTAAGGTTGTTATATAACTTATCACATCAAACTTAAATGGATTTGGTGTGGCCAGTTTAATAAATTTAATCTTATCACCTTCCCTAATGAATGGATATTTGTGTTCAATATTAAACTTCTTTATATTATAGTTATATATAAGCGCCCCTTTGACGTGGATTGGCGTCCCTTTAATGAAGATGTTATTATGGTCGTAGTACTTCTTCAAGTTATTACACGACCTTGGAAACGATATATCTTCAGCAGTTAATTTCATAAACTCTTCCTTGAAATCTCCAATAAATTTATGTAAAGTGTCTTCATCTTTATTCATTATAATATTAATCGCTTCTTTAATTCTACCACGACATACCTCTGGTGTTGAAGACTTAACTGCCTCAACTCCCATAATTTTCATTTTAGGTTTAGATAGTCTTACACCTTCCTCATCTAAAACATTTAACATATATCTTTTTTTGGCAACCCATATACCAGTATCAGCAATAACTTCACGTTTCATTACCATTGCATTCTTAAATGCGTTAGTATAACTTGCTAACTCTTTAAATGCTTCTGCAATATAAGGTTCAAATTTATCTTCAACAATCTTATCAATAATATCTACAATTTTATCCTTGTCTTTATCTGGACATATCTTCTTAACCAAATCATCCAAGGTTACATAAATTGAATCTGTATCAGAGGCAATAATATAATCCTTATCCTCTGTCTGTAATATATTATTTAAATAATTATTCATTTTGTCCTCAATATATCTAATGATAAATTGTCCTGCTGTGGTAATACCACTTGCTTGTCTCACGTCATAAAATCTAAAATACTGGTTGCCTACTGCACCATAAGCCGAGTTCAAGGCAATCTTCCTTGCCCATTGTATATTGTGGCACCTTGAAACTTCTTTCCTTAATTCTTCTGTTGGTTCTTTTTGATATTCTTTCTTTGCCTTAAGCATTCTTTTCTTAAATACTACACGTTCTTTATACATCTTCTCCATCATTTCAGGTAGAAATCCTTGACTATCTCTTTTAAACATTGCACCATTTGGACATATGGTTACATCTTTATCTTTTACAAAATCTAAATTTGCTTTCTTACTTAACATTTTATTTACAGATATACCAGATGGTTCTACACCTACAATTTTTTCTGGAGAAATATTATATTGTACCAATATATGTGGATATAGAGAGTTAATATCAAACGAACACACCCACTTATGCATACCATTAATTGGATCTTTTACATATGCACCTTCATATTTTGTATCTTTAATATGGTCTTCTCTTGGTGGTACAGCAATTTTTTTCTTATACAAATGATTTGCTATTAAGGTATCCCATACTCTGACCTGTGAAAATATATCATTGTAATTAATTTTAGATTCATATGCAACGGTTAAAGATAAATCAATAAGACCTAATTTGTCCTCTAATTTATCCACAATTTCTACATCTTGAATATTATAAGCTACAAAGCTTTGGTAATCTTTTGTGTACCAATCCCTAAATGTTGGATATGGATTTTTAAATTTCTTCTGACCTAATTCTATATGTCCAATATAATCCAACTTATAACTTTCTTGTCTTGTTGGAATAAACCATCTATACAAATCAAGGTAATCTAACATTGATATGCCAAGCAATTCATAATAAGTTTGTGGTCTTCCTTTAACGGTAATAATTTCCTTATTAATTAATCCCCAAGGAGACATACGATTAATAACTTTTGGACCAGCAATCAATTGTATTCTATTCATTAAATATGGTAAATCAAAAAACTTGGTGTTCCAACCTGTAATAACATCTGGATAATTCTTTAACCAAAATTTCATAAACTCTGCGATTAAATGTTTTTCATTATTACATTTAATATATGCTGTACCATTTTCTTTATACTCACCAACACCCCAAGTTAATATCTGTTTATTGGATTGATTCTTAACCGTAATACATAATAATTCCTCTGTTGGATTTTCTACATCTGGAAATCCATTTTCACACGTACACTCTATATCTAATGTAAAAATTTTAATCTTATCTTTAGACCATTGAATTGCACCTGGATAATTCTCATTAATATATTGATAATGGTATCTTTCTAAACCATATACAGAAGAGTTAGATGTACCAGCAATACTTCTAAATTTTCTAGCTGCGTCAATAGTTGTAAAGGTCATAGGTTTTAAACTCTGACCTTGTAATGTCTTCCAATCAGTAGGTTGGTTTGACAAGGAGTATAAAGTAGGTTCAAAATTGATCTTCTCTTTATATTCCTTACCACCCTCAATTGCACGGACTAATAATTTTCCTTTATATTCTAATACTGATTTATAAAAATTCACTTAAATTTCCTTCTGCTCTATATTTTCCTATGTTCTTCTTATTATACACCATTTCCTTTGATAAGGCAAATGGCATAGTCTTTGTCTCACGATAATGGCCGTCTCCAGGCTTTTTAATATACCAAATCAAATCGGTATCTTTTGGGTGTTTTAAATTCCAAGTAACCGTTGACTTTTTTAAATATTTTCGGTCTTTCGGTGTCATTGGAAAAATATATCTGAATTGTTTGCCCTTCACTCGGCTCAGTCCAAGTTCTATAAGTTGTTTTGGGTTTGGTCTATGACCGTATTTTAAACCCTCTTCATTTGGTAATTGGCTTTGTATAGTTCTAGGGTGTACCTTTTCTCCTGCTTTGGTAACATACGTATCTGTTATAGAAAATCCACCATATAAAAAGTTAGCAGCTTGATATACATAACCTGGTTTACCAACTATACCATCTGCCCACGTATAAACATATTTAATATCTGTATTGTTTTTTAACCAACTTATGGCTTTAGATAACAATTGAGTTTCACTATTACGTGGCATAGAATCATCCATACACATCTTACCTATTTCAAGATAATTTTTTGTGTCTAAATCAGGAAATAATTTTTGTATTGTGTGTTTTGGTCTTGTACCCCAACCAAAGGTGATAACACCCACTAGTTTATCTTTAACAAAGCATCCTAGATAATGTTTAGTTAATCTCGGCATAACAGCCGAGTAGTGTCGGTCAGCGACAAACTCAGCCGCTGTGATTTTGTGTAAAGGTTTTATTATCATTATATATTTTCATCACGTAAATGTAAGATTAAACCATCAAGTTCTTTAGTAAGTTTTATTTGACACGCTAGCCTACTAACACCACCTGGTTTATATCCTTTTTCATACTCCAATTGTTCTTGTTCTAACAATATATTATCTTCAATCTTTGGTAGTTTATCTACCCACTTTTCATCCACATAAACGTGGCACGTACAACACATACAATTCCCACCACAATCGGCAGGTATCTCTGGTATCTCTACGTGTGATTCAAACTTGGCCGCTTCCATTGCAGTCAAGCCTTCTCTAGCTAGAACACGGATTTTTGATCCGTTTCTAACAAAATAAACGTCTATCACTTCAAATCTGGTAATGGATTTTCGGTAATAAATTGTTTTTCTTTTATTGTTGGTTCCATAATTCCAGTTCCTGTATTCTTTTTATATGCATTTGCTAATTCAGTTTTAGGTTCTACCTCTGAAATTATATTAGCAGTTTTAATAGTTATTGTATCACTATTTGCATATGGACTATACGGTGTAAATCCAACTGAAACTGGTTTGCCTGGTGCAGGTTGCATAGGCAATAACACGAATGGTTTTTTAATGGTTGTGGTATCTTGACCACTTTCTTGTTTGTCACCAATCAAATCTTCACCTGTCGTTAATCTAAATACTCTAATCATTATCTCCTACTTTTTTAGTTTTTTTGTAAGTTAATTGCTGAATTGCCTTTAGGCGTTTCAGTAATATCAAAAGATACTGCGTCACCTTCATTTAACTCCAAGTTTGCTGCTTGTAGTGCTGAAGAGTGTACGAAAACATCTTTTTCATTGTCTTCTCTTGCTATAAATCCAAATCCTTTGGTTGGATTAAACCATTTTACTTTTCCACTTATACTCATCTTATTTTTTATTTTCTCCTTTCTTATCTACCAAACTATATTTGGTTGTTATTATGTACTTTCTATTAGGGTTAACCATAACGTTAAACCTATTCATAATTTCTCGGTCAAATAATATCTTGGACTTTTCGTCTCTATCATCTAACGTAAATTCTGTATCTGTATAAAGACCGCCAGCAAACCCTACATCAAGTTTAACTACGTATCTTTTTTCTTTATAATCTCTTAAACCACCTACACTTATTGATTCTGTTTTGATAATATCACTTGTAATTGTTTTATCTAATAAACTCCAAGTAACCTTTTTACCATTTACTTTCATTTTATCAGCGTGAATAACTGGCATACCGGAATTACCCGTATCAAATTTTGCCACAATTTCACCAAATGGGTGGATATTTACCACTTCTTTATAACCACATTCAGCAGGTACTTTAATCCAATTGTCTCTATCTGAAAAGTGTTTTAAAATTTCTCTACTTATATTTTGGCCACTTGCCTCTTCAATACCTTCTGTACCTGGAGAAGAGTTAACCTCAATAATAAATGGTGGATCTTTTTCTCTATTCTTAGCAGGTATAAAATCAACTGCCGTCCATACACCATTAACTGCCTTAGCAGCTTTTAAACTTTCTTCTATTTCTTGTTCTGTTAATTTCCAATTTCTAACTTTGGCACCTTGGGAAACATTACTTCTAAAATCTCCTTCAATTACATCACGTCTCATAGCTGCTAATATTTTACCACCTAATACTAATACTCTAACATCATAATCTGATTTAATGTATTGTTGTAATAATATATCAGCGTCTTCATCTTGTTTGTTAATTAATTGTACAATAGAGTCTAATGATACTTCTGACTCAATAAAGATTACACCAACGCCTTTACTACCTCTTAATGTCTTTAATATAATAGGAAATTTTTCTTCTAATTGTTCGTATGCTTCAAAAGATTTTTCATAATCGGTAACCAATACTGATTTGGGTTGTTTGATACCATAATCAGATAGTCTTAATGAAGTTCTATACTTATCAGCACATACATTTATACACGTTCTACTATTAATAACACAAACTTGGTGTTTTTCTAGTCTTGAAACAATGTCCATCCAACTATCCTTACGGACAACTGAACCTCTAACTACTGCTATTGTGTCTCTTGCTGATACTCTGAAACCTTTTTTATCGTCTTTGTTATGGAAATATAACTCTTCGTCTTCTTCTTTGGTTACAAATCCACCAGTATTTCTATAAACATAACCTTTCCAACCTAACTTCTCTGCTTCTTCTAATAGTCTTTCAGCAGTATGGAAGTTCTTATTGTTTTCAGGTTCGTCTGAAATTATTAATAGTCTAAACTTCTCTGGCTTCTTAGCTTCAGATATAAAATCTTTGAAATTTGATACTTGCATTACTCATCTACTTTAGTTTGTTCCTTTGGTTTTTCTTGTGGTTTCTTACCTATATTATATTTAGATGATAGGGTCCACTCTTTCTTCTCTTTAAAAGGTAAAACTTTTATCTGACTTAACGGTGCTTTATCTTCGGCTTTAGTTCCTTCTTTAATACTAACTAAATTCCAATCTTGTAATAATAAAGCTATTGTGTTTCGTCTTTGTATATCGTTTTGTGTTAGTGTTGATTTTTTACCGTCTAAAGCAAATAACTCTTTAAAGTGTATGATGTAATATTTGCCTTGTTTATGTAATATATGACAGGACTGGTATAGAGTCTTATCTTTACGACTCGCAACACCAATACGTGTTAATGTTTCTCTGACCTTTAGGAAATCGTCTGGTTGCTTGATAGTTACCTCTAACATATCTTCAACAGACCAGTTTATTGTTGCTTCTTCGCTCATTTTCTTCCGCCTTTATAAATTTCTTTTTTAATTAATTCAATTTGGTCTTTAGAAAGTAAGTTGAGAGCTTGTTTTGCTTTTGAATTACTATAACCATAATACTCTTTGACACATTCTAAATTGTCTATCTTGCTCTGCTTGAGCCATTTACCTCCAAATCGCTTTCTCTTACGGATACTATTTATAAAATAGTGAAATTGCATCCGTTTTGGCAAAAAGTGGAATCCATTTATCTCATTACTATGCATAACGGTATCATAATGCATAGATATACATCTATTAATAAGAAAAGAGTTGTACTTCTTTTCCCACATAATATCTTCTGAATCTAAAAGTGGTTTTTTAGTCTCGTTAATTGCTTGTAAGTATTCTTTTAATTGATACATTACTTAAACTTACAATTGGCCATAATCTCCGTTAAACAAGCAACCATATTAATCTCTTGGTCAGCAACAAAAGCTGACTTGTATTGATAACCTGCAATGATTAAAACTGCCTGTGGTATAGATTGTGGTGTAAGATGTTGATATAATATATCATAGACGCCAGTAAATAATGATGATGGTTCTTTATCTAGGTTTTGAACAACCCATTTCCTCATATCATTAAAACGTTTTTCTTTTAATACTTGTATCAATTCTTTATTATTAGTCTCTGATAAACTAAACAAAATACCACTATCAATTTTACCACGTACAGAATACCTTTGTAATTCATTAATAGTTCTTCTGAAATCTGGATAGTATTTTTGTATTAGTTCTGCTAAAACTTTTTTATCAAATTCAACCTTCTCATCTTTTAAGATAATACTTAACCGGTTCATAAACTCGGTAGCGGTCTTTACTTTTTGACCGTTCTCAATTCTGAAATCAATTACGGTACACCTGCTGTGTAAGGCTGGTAATATCTTATTCTTATAATTACAAGTAAATATAAATCTACAATTACTATAAAAAGTTTCAATGAAATTTCTTAAAGCTGGTTGAACGGACTCTGGATTCATATAATCCGCCTCGTCAACTATGACAACTTTATGATTGGATTTTTCTGTTAGAGATACGGTAGACGCAAAGTTTTTAACCTTGTTTCTTAACGTATCTATTTGACGGCCTTCATCTGAACCATTAATAAGAAGATAATCAGCCCCTAACTCATCACATAAGGCACGTGCTACGGTAGTCTTACCTGTACCACTAGTACCTGATAGTAATAGATTGGGAATCTCTCCTTGATTAAGGAATTCTGTAAAAGTCTTTTTAAGATCGTCTGTTAATATACAATCTTTTATTTTTCTCGGTCGGTATTTTTCAACCCACAAATAATCGGACATTGGAACACTCCTTAAAATTCAGAGTCAGGTTCTAATGCTATCCAATATTGTACTGGTTTGTTTTTGTTTATAAAATGACTTATCTTTTGTTTAGATATTGCCACATCATAATCATCAACAATCTGTTTAAAGTTTTCTGCTTTAAAGTAAGCAGTAAATTCTTTATCACTTTCACCAACATCAATTGAATAGTTATTAGCAGACTTGTTCTTTTTATCTGTTGCAACTACACTTATTGTTTTACCATCACCTTTAACTGCTACGTCTGGATGATTTAAAGTTGTCATACCTTTTTTAAATTTTTCAAACAAATTTTTCTTTAAGGTAAAGGTTACATATTTGTCTGGCATATTAATTGATTTACCAGGTGCAACTATCACCGATTTATCTGCAAAAAAGTATTTAACTTTTTGTCTTGTCTTGGCGTCAGCAATAACTACATTGGAACCACTATTGAATTTAAACTCTGGCGAATCAAATAACTCAATTGCCCTTAAAAATTCTGATAGATCATATATAGCAAACTCTTGGTCAAACGTTTCTTTAATCGTTGCCTCTGCTAATATATTTTTTAATGTAGAGATTGTTTGTATTTTCTTTCCAGGTTTAATCAATAAATTTTGATTAATCTCTGAAAAATTTTTTAAGACTGATATTGTATCTGTACTTAAATTCATAATCATATTCTCCTTCATAATTTAACATAATTTGGAGCGGATGAACGGTAACGCTCCGTTGTCTATGACTTGGCAAGCCATCATAATACTTTTATACGACATCCGCATTATTAATATACCATAGTTTCGTCCAATTGTCAATGCTCCTTTGGATAATAAGGGGGAGTTCAACTCTCGCCTACCTCCCCCTAGGTTACCCACTCCTACTTGTAGGAGTGTATAGGATACAATAACTCTGACATAAAGTCAAGCGTCCTCTTATATTTTGATTAACTCTTTCCAATTGTCAATATTTCTTTCCTGTGGTAAAGCACCCATAACGTGTATAAAATTGCCTTTCATACCACATTTTTTGAAATCACCTAAAATAGAATCAAGTTCGTCTCTGAATTGTTTTCTCTTCATAGGTATGGTTGACTTCTCACTTGGTGACCCCATATGTGCCAAACAATAAGTGTGTTTGCCAGTTTCAGCATAGTGTCTTATAGCATTAACTACAAATCTATACTGATAACCTTCTTTAACAAGGTAACCAAACATATCTCTTTCTTTATCAAAATCACCAATTACATAATTTTGTTTAGAGTGATTTTCTAACCACAACTCTGCTTTTGATTTATTGTAAAAAGCATATCTTTGTGGTGTTCCACAATCCTCTAAAACCCATTGTATAATACGGTCTTTAGATTGTTTTTTTCTATGAAAAGATACTACATTAAGTTTTCTTTTAATAGCATTCTCTTCATTTTTTAATGTACCTTTTCTAACTTTCTTAACCAAATAATGTTTTAAGTCTTGTTCTTTATTATTCAGTTTAGGTAAAGGTTCATTTTCAATAGCTCTTACATCATCAATTGAATCTTCATCAGCTTCAATTTCTGTAAAATACCATTCTTTTTGTTTAAGTTCAAGTAAAGCCATTGAACGACCAAAGCCATAAACTAATTCATATGGTTTTGGAACGCCATTAACATTTCTTTTTATAACGCAAGGTGGTAATTGTGTCATATCCACACCTTGACCAAATGACATTCTTAAATCTTCTACGTGAGCTGGTGTAATACCGTGTTCTCTAATTAGATTATCCGAATCGTCATCTATGAAAATGTTGTTAAACTTTAATTTGATTGTGTCTTTAACTTTAACGCTGGGTAGCGTAGTAAATGTAGGTTTTGGAACATTTTTTAAATCAATTGATTCCATAACCTGATTGATAGGTTTTATCATTTTTATTTCCTTTGTTTAAGTCGGAAGTTTCAAGCTTAATGCTAAACTCTCCGTTCTATTCCTATTTATACAAAATAGTAACCTCTATTATATAAAAAAACCACCGGAAAGTCAAGCCTCCGGTGGTTTAGTTTAGTTATTAAATACTATTTAATATCTATTGTTTTTAACTTCATTTCATCTGGAATTATTTTCTCCATTGAAATTTTTAAAAGACCATCTTTCAACTCAGCGCCTATAACTTTTACATCATTGGCAATTGTGAAAGACCTTTTGAACATCCTTTTAGATATTCCTTTATGTAATACTTCTTCTTGGTCCTTGTCAGAAGTTTTATCTTCCTTCTTGGTCTCAATAGTAAGCATACCATTCTCTACCGATATGTTAATGTCTTTTTTATTGAATCCTGCTAATGCAATTTCAATATCGTAAGTGTTCTTACCAGACTTAACTATATTGTATGGTGGATATGATGGTTGTACATCATAGATAAAATCATCATCAAACATTGATCCAAAATGATCAAAGATAGAATCAAATCCTACCGATACTGGTCTTAACTTGTTAAAAATAGATAATGCTCTGTTGGTCATATAAACCTCCTTTTGTTAAGCAAAGTTTCTATATAATGAGAGCCCTTAATGGCACTCTCTATAAGGGTATATATAATCATTTATTCCTATATTACAACCCTTAAAATGGTAGTTTTTTTGAGTTATAGACTTCAAAAACTACCAAAAAATAGTCTGCTACTTTAGTTTGTTTTTTTAAAGTGGTGCGAAACTAAGCGCAAATGCTTAAACAATCCACTATTCGGTTTTTAGTCCGTGAGACAAGGTTACCGACTACCTCCAACGCCATCAGGATTTATGAATTACCTGACATAATATATTTAGGTCACCGCCTAACGTTGGAAACTCTTAATTCTTTCTAATAGGACCAATACCAAGTTCTCTATTTAACTTGGATTGTTTCTTCTTAAAATTCTTAATACCTTCTTTTTTCTTCTCTCTTTTTATCTCCGAAGGTTTTTGAAAGTACTGCCTACGTTTAAGTTCTTTCATAAAGCCATCTTTTTGGAGTTTTTTCTTTAAAACTCTCATAGCTTTTTCAATATTTCCGTTTCTTACTTCAACCGTTATACTCATAAATTTAATGTCAACCTTGCTTCTTCACTCATCATTTCTTTAGTAAATGGTGGTGTATGTGTTAATACTACTTTAACTTTTCCAACATCTTTTACTCGTTCTACAGCTGCCTTAATATTTTTACCTATTTCATCTGCCATAGGACAAAACATAGATGTTAATGTATGAGTAATGGTAACATCTTTATCTTTAATGTCAATATCATATATTAATCCTAAATTAAAAATGTCAATTGATGGCATTTCTGGATCATATACGGTTTTCAATTCTTTAATTATATCTTCTTTATTCATCTGTACTATTACATTTCCCATATTAATTTCGTTTGCTTTTCTCTCATCACGTTGTCTAAAAGATTCTTTCATAGACTCATTTAATTCTTCTTGTTCCTTTTTGGCGTGTTCTAAAAAATCATCCATCTTAAAATATTTTGATAATAATTATCGTTTGCATTATCAACAATACAATTGGAAGTATAGTTCTAATTAACTCCATTGTATGGTTGTATCTATCTAAAAATCTTTCTAATTTATTTCTTTTATAATTTCGTTTCATATATTCCATATACCAATCACTCATAAAATCTCCTTGTAGTAAATGGAGGAGGGCACTACCCCTCCTCCTAGGACTACACTATGGACAAATTTTAGATAACGTCTCCCGATACATTATCTGTATCATCTTCGTCATCTGACTCATTGTCATTGTCGTCTTCTGTTTGAGCAGATACTTCAGCTTTTCTCTGGTCTTCAAGTATTGATTCAATACTTGCACCAGCATCCACTTTAGTATATAACTCTACAAAAGAATTCTTTGTATCCTCGTCAAATCTATTAGTACATACTTGTATAGCTTTCATTTTATCTCCAAAGATAGCATACGCTTGTACTATGTGGACAAGTCTTCTTGTTGATATAATCTCATCAACTCCGCCATCAAAATATGTTTTTCTGATAACGTCAGCCCACGTTGTTAATTTCTCAACGAATTTTTTGTCTGATTTACCAGCAACTTTTAATTCATTGTTAAGGATCTTCTGCTCTGTTTTAATAGCAGGATATTTCTGTTCAAAGGTTACTGGAAATCTTTCCAAAAACGCTTCGTTCAATATGTTAGTTCCGATAAACTTACCATCTTCTGAACCTTGACCTTTAGTATTTGCTGTTGCAACTACTTGAAAGCCATTAGCAGGTTTGATAAACTTGTTTATCTTTTTAACATAAACACCAGAACCTTCAAGGATTGGTTGTAAGCACATAATCTTATTACTAGCTAAGTCAATCTCATCTAATAATAAAAGAGCACCTCTTTCCATCGCTTCAATTACTGGACCATTTTGCCAAACGGTTTGACCATCTTTAAGTCTATAACCACCTAATAGATCGTCCTCGTCTGTTTCTATGGTAACGTTAACCCTTATTAATTCCTTTTTAGCTTCGGCACAAGCCTGTATTACAGACATTGTTTTACCATTACCAGAAAGACCTGTAATAAAGATAGGGTAAAATTTATTAGATTTTACTATCATCCTAACATCACTATGATTCCCAAATGATACGAAAGTACCAAATTTTTTAGGAACAATATTGCCTGTTAGAGAAGAGACTATATAAGCCGCTTCAGACTTAACATCTTCCTTTTCTTTAACTACTGGAGTTTCAACTGGTTTTGAAATTACTTTTTCATCACCATTTAATGGCAGTTTAAAAGTTGATTTACCAACTTTATATGCCTTATTCTTAATCAACCATTGAGGAGCATATTTACAACCAAACTTTTTGTTTGCTTCTTTTAACTCACCAACCGTTAGATTAGATTTTTTAAACAAATCATAAGCGTGGCTTACAAATTGTTTTTGTTTCAAATTTAACATAATGTAGTTTCCTTTCTCATTGTTAATTTATAGGTCCATCCTAAAGGTTTTTTATCGTTTTGGCAACCCATTAAAAAGTGTTGTAAAACAACCATTTAAGCGACCTGCTGGATGAATTTACTCAATACTACTCTGGAAATCAGACGATTCGCCATTGATTTACCAAATAATCTTTTAATATCACCCTTTTTTGCGTCCTCTTTTAGTGTAGATAAGTCAACGTTTTGGACGTCCATTGATTTACCGTTTAAAAGATAGTACTCATCATATCCATCTTTTGAAATTGCTAAAGACTTGTCTTTTAAAAATTTCTTTCTCATTAAATCTCTATCATTAATTTTGGTCATTCTACCGTTGATTGTTTTATAATTTTCAACGTGTCTATCAAACTCCCACCTTCTATTGTTTTTAAGTATAAAGAAACCTATTGCTTTAACACCATATTTTTTTCTAATCATATCTAATAATGTTGATGTTAAGTTTTCAGAAGTTCTCCAATATGAATCTTCATTGTCTTGTTGATACCAAAATTTCTTACCATCTTTAATAACAACGGTCTCCCCGTCCTCGTGGTGTGGAGCAAACTCTTCTTTACCTGAAACCTCATCTACTTTAGTTTTCCAAACATTACTACCACCACCGTTGGCACCACCATCTGTTAAGGTAATAAACGTCATTTTTTCTATATTGTATTTCTTCTTCATCATTGGTACTAAATCTTGACAAGCAACTAAAGCTTCATTTAATGGTGTAGAAGATAAATAAAATCTTTCTGGTATACTAATTGCTGAACCTTTAGGTATATCCTCATCATTCATACCACTTCCATTTCTTCTTCTTCTATACCAAGAATATCTATCAGTATAATACTCTGCTAATTGAAATAGATATAAACAAGATTTTTCTAATTCTTTTTTCTTCATTCTATGAGACGCAACATTAACTAGATTAACATAATCTAAAGCAAGGTCTCCTTCTTTAAAATTAAAACACTCCATAGCACATTGGTGTCTAGTTCTATCTGATCTATGTTTTTTTGAATCATTAAATAAATAAACTTCAAATGGTATTTGTACTTTTTGGCAAAACCATATTAAGTTTAATAATTGGTGTACGGTTTTATCAATTACATCTGACATTGAACCAGACCAATCTAACAACATCATCATACCGTGGTTTTTATCGTCTGGTAATATTGTTAATCTTTTAAAAATATCTTCTGAAAATTTATAGTCTTTTAATTTTAATGGGTCTATAATACCTGTCTTATCAATACTAGCTCTTTTATAAGCACTAGCAGATTTTTTCATTTCAAATTCTTTAACCAAATACATAACCGTTTTATGGTTATTCTTTTTAAATCTTTTAAATTTCTGTTGTAACCATCTATACCAATCTACGTGGTCAGTTGACCATTGGCCAGTAAAACTTGATCTATTATTCGTATCCATTTCTTTTAAAAATTCTTTGTAAGTAGTCATAGTATTTTTTAAATTAGATTTTGGTAAATTTACATACTTATAACTATGTTCTTTATCTAATAAAGAGTCTTTTTTATTCTCATAATAATCATCTGTAATTGATCTTAACATATCTTCATCTGGTGCTCTCTTAACAGCAACGTCATCACCACCAGCACCTAAAGGATTACCAGTTTGAGACTCTTTAGAATCTTTTTTATCTTTTTCTTCATCACCGTCTCCTTCTTCGGAACCAGTTTCTTCTTTTTTAGTTGTTTCTTCTGAATCTTTTTCCTCACCAGAACCATCTTCTGTTTGATTCTTATCTGAATTCTCTCCTTCTTCACCATCACCTTCCTTTTCATCTTCTTTTTGATAAGTCATTACAACTGGATGGTCATCAAAGTTTGGTAATTTTTTCATTTCTTCAAGGTCTTCTTTTGCCTTGTTCATTAATTCTTCAGCCATTTTTAAAACATCTTTAAATGTTTTCATTGCTTTAACTCTTGCAATAATATCGTGGTCTTTATTTGAAAATTTAAATGATCTTCTGAAAGAAGATTTAAAATGTAGGTTTATTTTATCAATAAACATTAGGTTCTTATCAAGGTCACCGATTGGCGTTAAACCAAAAAAGTCTTGGTCATCTAATATATCAAATCCGTTCATATAGTTTCTAACTACACCTGGATATTTCTTTTTTATTTTAGCGTCAATTCTACAATCTTCTAGTACATTAACATACTGCCTGAAATTCTTATCGTTTAATTTCTCCCAAGCTTTAGTTGGTGTATATAAAGCGTGAGCACATTCGTGTGCTATTAACATATCATATACATCACCTGACTTAACTTTAAATATTGGTAATGTTAATACTCTGGATTTTGTATCAAATGAAGCAGTCTTAACATTGTTATGTTGTACTACTATATTTTCTGTTGCGATTAATTTTGCTAATTGTGATTTAGTGTCAATGTTTAATGATTGATTCATTTTAGTGTGTCCTTTTTTCATAATATACCTCCGATCCTAAAGGTTTTGGCACCAGAGTCAAGCACTTTTTTTAAAAAAAAGCTCAATAAAATCAACGATTTTTGAATTATTTTGTTCTGGTTATGTTCTATCTACCAACCTGGACGAGATATTTCTGCTTGGATTCTTCCCAGGACATATAAATCATATCATCATAAAAGAGCGATTCGCTGGATACTCTATTATTCTTAATAAGATTCTCTATTCTCTTCTTGGCATACTTGTTTTTCCATATATCAGTTAAAGCTTCTACTGAATTATCAAATGCCTTTTCAAGTTTATCTTCTTTTATCTCTTCTTTTAAAAATTCTTTTGTATTATTATATAACTCACAAAAATATATGCCTCTTGCGTGTTCTGATTTAATTAATTCTTTTGCAATCCCTAGTTGTCTATAGGTAAATGAGTGTGATCTATTTCTATGGTCTCTTTTGTGTGGTTGTCCAGTATCTTTCTTTGCAACATACCATTCAAAGTATTTGTATGTATGGTTTACCATTAACCATTTTTGTATTTCTTTTCTAGTTGGTTTAGTAGGTTCATATGATACACTACCTGCTGTCCAACCCATTTTCTTCCAAGGTCTTAATCTATCGTATTGTGATAATGGTATTGCTTTTGTTTTACCATATAAAGATGTAGTGGTTATACCTACTAACTTGTCTTTATATTGTTTCTCCCAGGTCTTCTGTACCGTATCTGATAGACATAATAAGGCTAGTAGTTTCCCACCAACCAGGTTGTATCCAAGTGGTTGTATTGGTACAATTGTACTACCAATGCAAGTATGGTTAATCATACGTTGAGTTTTAGCTTCACGTTCCCAACCAATATAATTATCTCTAGGTGTTAAATCTAGGAAATCGGAAGACATACAGGTTACACCTAGGTATTTGCCTGTTTTCTTATCTCTTATAACAAAATTTAAATTTCTACCTATATTACTATTGTTCTTCATAGTAGATAGGAAAGTTCTGATTGTATTCCATATGGCAGGCATTTTACTACCTGTTAATGATCTTAAAGTATCATCATCTGTCCATATAAGTTCAGGTTCCAGTTCCATATATTCCATAGGGTCTTCTGGAAACCAAAAATTGTTTTTAACTTCTTGTATTAGGGTGCCTTGGTCAGGATTGACTAGTGCTGGTTTATCATCAAAAAAAGTATTAACTTCTTGCGTAGGATATTTGTCGTGTATCTCACACCATTTCTGATATAAAGTATATTCTTTTACATCCATTTTAGATACATAACTTAAATCTTTGGTTACTATCTCTTTAAGTTCTTCTGTATCTAATGCTTTGATTGATTTTAAATCTGTATTGTCCTGCCAACTTTGCCATTGGTCATCAATAGACATACCTTTTTTCCAGCCATACCCCATAAATTATTCTCTATTAGTATATACGCCGGTTCTTGGATTTTTTCCACTAGGCCATTCCATATTGATAGTCAATGTTGAACCATCTTGTTTTAATATTCTAATTTGATGTCCATTAGGAGTTGAATTATCCCAATATCTCTCATAATCATTTATATTAATAACTTGGTGGTCTTTTAATGGTAAATTTAATTGTTCACCACTATCTTCTGATTGAGCTACCTTTTGTGCAAAAGCTTCCATATCACTAAAAAATTTAACCTTTTCATTATTATTCATACTATAGATCCTACACTATTATGTCTTTTTTGTCAAGCTCGCCCTACGTTGTGCAATTTTGAGTTGTTTTAACGCCTTTTTACGTGCCATTGTTAGTTTCATTTTACTTGCGTGTTCTGTAAAATTACGTCCTAACATATGATCGTATTCGTGTTGCCATATCTAACCACAACTTTTCTAGGTCTTAATATTGATAAGAATAAAAATGGATAAGTTAAACAACCTTCTTTCATTAATATTGTTTCTTTACTAGCAGATACTATCATTGGATTAAAACAAGACATTTTTAGTCCATTGTTTATATTCAAGTTATCTCCTATTACAAACATATTAAAAGGTAAACCTACTTGATTAGCAGATAAACCTATACCACCATATCGGTGCATTGCTTTGAACATATCTTCCGTAAGTTCTTTTCTATCTTTATAGCCTTCATCTTTTAACATATCATTATTAAAAGGTGCTATTGCTGATTGCACTCTAGGGTCTGTAGGTGGTATTAATACTAGTTCTTCCTTTTCTGTCATTTCCATATCCTTCCTAATTCTAATTTATCTAAACCTAATTCTGTTCCAAAAGTTCCTTTAACAAAGGTGTTAAAAGATATACTAATCCTGGTAACATCTGAATCATTGTTATCTACACTATGTTCCAAGCTTGATGGAAATAAAAATAGTTTATGTGGTTCCATATCAATCCAATAAGATGTAGAATTTTCTATCTTATATTCTTCAAAATTTAACTTTATAGGGAACACATTTTTATCATTGCTATGAAAATTTATAGGTGATTTATTACCTTGTACATAATATACACCACTAATAATACTATTAGGATGTGAATGTCTATGGTGTTTTTCACCTTTATTATTATAATTAACCCAAGATTGAGTTATATAAAATTCTGTAGATGATTCAACTTGTAAATGGTTATAAGCATAGTTTTCTATTTGTCCTTGTATAAAATCTCTAAATTTGGACACTTTTACATCTTCTAATATATAACTAGAGTGTGATTTAAAATTCTTACCACCGCCAAAATTAGGAGCCTTCTTTAAACCATTTATATACAATCTTTCTTGAGCATCCATTCTATAGGCCTTCTCACATACCATAACTGGCTTTGGAAAAATATTATATATTCTATCAGGCATTTGCTAACCTTGTAAAGTTGTGTTCTTTTTCAAACTTAATAACATCATTAAATTTGTCAAACATTATATCTCCTTTATGTGATATTATAAAAACATTTTCTTTTTGGAACGTTTTTAATATCTTTAAAAAATCATCTGTACCTTGACCATCTAAACTTGAATCAAATATCTCATCAAGTACCAGTATATTGGTGTTGGTACTATTTTTCATACGAGCAATATCTCTCCAAGTAAATAACAATGCAAGGTCTATTCTCATCTTTTCACCTTCACTAAAATTATTATAATTAAATTCGTCTCTAAATCTACTCTTCACCGTCTCATTAAACTCTTCGTCCAAATTAAATGATACAAAGAAATCCATTGCTTGTAAGTATTTATTAACCAGTTGATTCATTATAGGTAGATACTTCTTAATGATTTTTGCTTTAGCCCCTTTATCATTTAATACTTCTCTTAATACATCTACATAACCTTTTTCTTCTTGTACCTCTTCTAAATCTAATTTTGCCTTATCTAAATTAATCTTCATCTTTCTTAATTCATCTTGTATCTTTTCTATATCTGTCTCGCCACCATTGGTAAAGATATTAAGTTCTTGGTGTATGTTATCTGTTTGTTGTCTAATACCATCTAGTGATGTTTGTATCTTAGCCACATCTAAATTTAATTCCGTTATCTTATCTGATATAGCATTAAACTCATTTACTTTAGTTTCTGTTTTAACTATTTCATTTAATAAATCTTTTAAACCTTTTTCTAACGTATCAACCTTCTCTTGTTCCTCTAACATCTTTTGTTTTTTAAATTCTGGTGTAAGTGATTGTGTACAAGTAGGACAATTATCATTATCTTCAAAAAATTCTAAACTATTTTTGTGATTAAGTAAATTGGTTTCTATCTTCGCTTCTAATTTTGCTAACTGATTAACCTTTTCATCTGTCTTTGGTCTATCAATTAATCTAGTTTTGGTTGCCTCTATCTGATTATTCAATTCATCCATCTTTTTAACATAATTTAATCTATCCTGTTCATTTTTTTGTATCAATTTTTGTTTATGTGTTTGGACGTCTATATCCTTGGTCTGGAGAGACTTCAAGTACTTTGCTTCAGTTTCATATCTAGTTGCTATTAGGTCCGCTTGGTGGCGTGTCTCCACGACCTTTTTTTGGAGATCACTCTGTTGGGAACGTAAAAGTAAATCCATTAGGCCAAAAACTCTTATATCTAAAATTTCTTCCACTACTTCTCTTCTATAACGTGGTTTCATTTTCATAAATGGTTCATATGAAGAAGACCCTAAAATTACCACCTGAATAAATGACCTGTAATTCAGTTTCATAATATTTTTCTCTAGGTATTTTTGATAATCTACCACATTAGCGTGTTGATCTATTCTTTCACCATCACAATAAATTTCAAATATGTTTGGTTTAATTCCTCTTATAATCTTATATGATTTGGTACCTACTTCAAAATCTAATTCAACAATAGTATCTCCATTATTAATGGTGTTGACCATTTGTTCTTTCTTAATAATTCTAAAAGGTTTATTAAACAAAGCAAAACATAAAGCGTCCAATAAGGTAGACTTACCACTACCATTTATACCTACTACCAATGTTGTATTGGCTTTGTTTAAATCAATCTCAACTGGCATATTACCAGAAGATAAAAAGTTTTTGTATTTAATTTTTTTAAATAATATCATTAAAATTTCATTGTTATATTACCAGACATACTAATTCTTTGTACATCTTTTGTTTTAAATGGATGTACATAATGATTCATCATAGCTGGAAATATATACATATCGCCGGTTTTAGGAAAAAATGTTTGTTGATGTGTTGTCCATTTAGGTATAGTTCTTTCTCCATAATTAAAGGTTATTGAACCTGGTCCTGCTGATTTACCTTTAAACTCTTTTCTTTCTTCTTCTAATTCTTTTGGTACATTTAAAAATAATACAAACGATAATGTATCTCCGTGTGTATGTGGTGGATTATAATCACCTGCTTTCATAAAATTAATCCATAATTTTGTTAATTGTGGTGGAGTTGGAAATCCATTAATGTTGTGAAATTTATAATAACCATCTACATAAGCTTCAAATATAGATTTAGTTTTTGTATAAAACCAATCTCTATCTTCTGCTGGAAATAACATTTGATGGTCTAAATTGCCTGCTAGTTCTTCGCTGTGTGATATGGTTAACTTTAAACCTTTTTCAGTACATTGATTAATTAAGTCTTGGTCTACCTCTGTTTTAAATACATATGGACCCCAATAATAAAACATACTCATACCTCGGATGCCTCAACATATAAATCTTTAGCAAAGTCTTTTAATTTTTTCTTATCTAAATCTGTATCTACTTGGTCAATATAATTACCTAAAAATGTCATAGTATCCTCACCTTGTTCCAATATATCTTCTCTTACCGTAGCTTGTATATCGGTTGGGTCTTCAGCAATAACTAATTCGTGTACGGTTATTTGATTATATAATCTATCAATAAATTTTTCATACATTTCATTATTTGTTTTTTGAGATACAAATAACTTAACAAAACAATCTTGATAATCCTCTATCTTAACCTCATCATAATTTGTTTGTGTATCATCATATATTATCTTCTTATGTATTTGAAAAGGATTAGGTACTCTTTTTAAATCTCTTGTTTCTGTATCAAATATATGAAATCCTTTAGGACAATTATAATCTGACCACGTCATTTCATATTGACAACCACAATAATATATATGGCCATCACTTGATTTTTTATGAAAGTGTCCTGATATTACTTTTTCAAATCTACCAAATAAATTTTTATCATAACCATATTCATTATAAAATCCCTTATGCATTTCAAAACCTTTTATTTCTAAATGTCCCATACAAATTTGAGACGTTGAATTGTCTATTGCATATAAGGATTCTTCCTCATTTGCCTCACATATCCAAGGTAGAAATAAAATATCTAAACCATCAAATTCTACCTCTGTTGCCGTCTTATAAATTTTTGCGTCTCTGGAAAGGCTTAAATTTTCCATAGCATTAACTTCATTTGTATTCTTAAAGTAAGTATCGTGGTTACCTATTATGATATGTGTATCAATATTAAGTTCATCTAACTTATCCCAAAATACTTTTTTAAAGTGGCTGGCTGTATTGTAGTTTATAAACTTTCGTCTATCAACAACATCACCTAGGTGTACTAAAGTTTTAATATCATTTTCAATAAGATATGGAAAAAATATATCTTTATAAAAACGAGTTTGAAACTTTAAAAACGCAGGTGAATCATTGCGACAACCGAAATGTGTATCATTCAGTAGGGCTATCTTCATAATTAATAAAGTAATCTAATTTACCTTTTCTTTTCCTTCTAGTTGGTTTCTTTTTCTTTCTAGGTTTTGCTAAGTCTTCTTCGGTTAAAGTTGAGTTCTTTCTTAAAAACTCGGTAAATTGATTTTTAAATTCTCTGTCTTCTCCTGGCTGTAAAGAAATATCATCATAATTGGCCTCTAATATCATCTTCTGTTTTACTTTGATTTGTTTCTTTTCCTTTTGTATTCTTCTCACAAAAGCATAGTATATTATTTGTGTAAAATATGCGAAAGGATTATTTGATTTTGCCGGGTTAAAATTGTCCAAATATTGTAGGCAATTCTCAACACCATCGCTTATCATATCGTCTCTAAATGTATAATTTATAAAGTTCGGTCTGTATGATAGGTGATTTGCAATCTTTAAAAAACACTCTCCAATATAATCGGTTACAAGTGGTTTCTGCTGTTTAGAGCGTTCAGCCCTCTTGCAGTCCTTCCTATACTCGGTCATAGCCAGTAGAAATCTTTTATTATCTACGTAATGTTCAGGTTTTTTCTTTGTTCGTATCATTAATATAATATAACATTATTTTAGGAAAATGGCAATGTTCCACGCTTGACAATTTCTCTTCCTTGTATATAATCGGTGGTGTACACCGGTGAGGAGATCCTCCTAGTGGAGAGTCCTCTTTTTTAGGAAGGGAAAAAGGTCGTCTCGTTCCTCTTCATTAAATATCTCTTGTAGTTTCTCATTTTCTTGTTCATCTAATTCAACCTGATTATAACGTTTCTTATTCTTTTTGGGGGACGTGATTTTATCGTAGTTATTAGCAAGGCCGGCATACGAATTGGCCATATCACCATTGGCAGTTGTTATAGTCAGTATCTTATCTTTTGGTATGGTTACTATCTTATCGTTAGTATAACCAGCCCATTTAATTAAAGCAATATAATCTCGGAAACCAGTTGGTGTTATTTGTGGTACGTATTTGATTTGTAATGGTCTATCCAACCTTAATAAAGGCGAATCGGAAGGTAATTGTTGTTTGCCAGATAATAAATGGCATACTATTTCCTCGCCATTGATTAACTTAACAATCTTTATGTTGTTACCATTAAAGGGTTTAGTTTTTTGAAATGATGTTTGTTCCATATAAGTCTATATTGTGAATTTCGTAGTTAAACTCCTCCTCGCTGTATATATTTATCCGTTCTTTGAAGTGTTGGAGTGTATAGTTTTCCTTTTCTCCATAGGAAATATCATCAGCTATATCGTACAATGTAGCGTGTGAATTATTATCTTTTAGTCTTAACCCCCGACCAATACTCTGTAAATTTCTTATACGAGATTTACTAGGGCTACTAAAAATAATATTGTGTAAATTACGGATATTGATACCAGTACTGAACGTCCCATAACTAGCGATAATAATCGCATTATCAGACTTCTCTGTGATTTCTCTAACTCGTTCTCTTTCATCAGCGTCTATTCCTCCATATATGAAAAACACTTTTTTATCTTCAGCCTTCTCTTCAACCATTTTCTTTAATATCATTCCGTGTTTTTCAACATATTGGAACAGACACAACGAATTGCCTTGTAGTGATAAGCAAAGATTTCGTATGTATTTATTACGTTGTTCATTTTGAACAATAAAATCCATTTCTTCCTGATAACTTTTATCTTTTAAAAAATGACGAGAATTTTTATCGTGTTGTAATATCAAACAAAATATCTTTAAGTCTGCCAAATGTTTCTTCTCTTGAAGTTCAGTAGTACTTACTACCTTATTCACAGCACCAAATAGTCCTTCTAATACCAGTTTATGTGTCTTACTATCATCTAAAGTACCTGTCATACCAATTCTATATTTGCAATCATCAAGTTTGGTTAGTATTTTAGTTAATGAAACTGCCTTAAATAAGTGTGCTTCATCACCAATTATACAACCGAATTTTTTAAACCACTTCTTATCCATATTATAAATGGACTGCCAAGTAGATATATAAATCTTTTTATCACTTTCTTTACCGTGTCCTTCATATATTCTATGTACATTTTTAACACTATCATAACCATAGTCTTTAAAATCTTTCCATAATTGTTCCACCAATGACGTGGTTGGTACTATGATTAATACTTTATTGCTATGGTCATTTCTTATTCTTAATAGATTAAAACGTGTTATCATATAGTTTATTAAAGACTTACCAGAGGCAGTTGGCGATAATAATAAACAACGATTTTTCTTTATAGCGTGTATAAAAGACTCTTTCTGATAGTCTCTTACCTCCATTGGTATTTTTAAAGCTTCAATAAAACCATCTATTGCTTTTAAATCTAAATCAGTATCTTTTATTTTAGTACCATCAACTACCTGTATATCATTTTCTTTACACCAATGTAAAATATATGGATATAATCCAGCATAAATCTGACCAGTTGCATATGAAAATAATCTGATTTTTCCATCCCACACCCTATTACGGAATTGTGGCATAAATTTAAAACCAGGTACTTCAAAGGTAAAAAATTCACCTAACTCTCTACGTATAGAGGGGTCGGCTTCTACCTTTAAATAAACTTCGTTTTTCTTTTCTACTATGATATATCTTGGGGACATTAGACGGCGCCAGATGTAAATTTACGCCAATCAATTGCGTTCTTAATTGTAAATGTACGATTGGCGATCTGTTTAATCAGCGAGTCTAGGTAAGTGGTTGTTGTTTGTAAGTAATCCATTTTCTGTTTTGCTTTTATCAAATCATCATCCGAATCCAAATACCTATCAACATCAAACTTTAATATCTTTAGGTTAAATGGTTTTTCAGCATATACTTTAGGGTCTGCTTTACCAGTATAATACTCCCACTTTTCTCTTTTAAGAGTATAATAATCCGTTTGTGATTTTGATAATAACAACTTAAAATTATTAAGGTGTTTTAGGTATTTGTTATGTAGTTGTGGAGTTTTAAGTGATTCGATATCCAGTTCTACATCATTAATTTTTAAATCTTTATCTGCTTGTAATTGTAATTCTTCTAGGTTCATTATTATAATATATCATAATTTATTCAAAAAGTAAAGCCTAATCAGTCTTTGGAGCGCCTCTTTCAGCAAATTGGTATATTTTATAATTAAAAGAAGCTGTAGCACTTAAATAATTTATATCAGTTGCTTGTTGGTCATATTGAAGACTAGATAATGATATAGGAAATATATCACTAAATCTTACCTCTATATTAGGATTATTTTTACTTGTTAAAACGTTTAAGGTTGCGTCTGAATAGGTACCACCAGATGATTCGGCACCATATTTAACTTTACCAGGATCGGTTGCTACTGGAGTTTGACCTGGAAATCTATCTTTACCACTAGCTGTTAAGTCTCTATATTGTTGTCTATCTTCCGGAAAACCTAAACCTGTTAACCAACTATGCATTTCTCTATAGTTCTCCAAGTTTTCATCTACTAGAAACGTACAAGTTAATTGTTCATAAGTTAAATTATCACCAGGTAATGGTATATGTTTCAATGGTGTTTGTTGTTCCAATGCACCACCTAAAGAAACACCAGGTATATTAACTGCTGTACAAAAGTATTCTACTTTTGGTAGTTTAATAATACTAAACTTAAACTGCGTTGGACTTGCATAGTCTAGTTTAGTTGGTTGTCTTGCTAAAGCGTTTGATTCTGTCATATGGATATTTATCCATTATTTTAGGCCAAAAAAAAGGGCGACATAAAGCCGCCCTTTTCTGTATTCGTTATGAATAATATTATAGATTACATCAAGTTTGCAACTTGAACACGTCTGTAATATCTGTTTGAGTCCGCAGAACCAGCGTCATTTACTGCCGAAGCAGCACCTGAAATCGCACCAGTTTCAGCGAAAGGATTAGCAACTAGGCCATACCTTGTTTTGAAACCGATTTTTGGTTGGAATGTGTCTTGACCAACAGCTCTAACCATTTGTAATGGTACATATGGGCAGTAAAATATTCCTGCGTCATATGGAGATGTTCCTTTGTAACCAACAACATAGTACTGCTTAGCAGCTGTGTTTGCTGAATACGGATCAATATACACTCTATATCTGCCGTTTAAAACTCCAGCGAAAGTATTTCCTGTGTCATCAACATTCAAATTATTTGATAATGCTGGTGTATAGTCTAATACTCCTGCCATTTGTAAAGCTGAAGCAACATCACTTGAACAAATCAAGATGTTACCTTTCCCTCTACGAGTTCTTTGGGCAATTGCGTTTGCGTCTCTTTCAACTTGGAACATTAAGCCTTTAAAACGTTCTACAGACCAACGACCATTTGAGTCAGTATCTAAATCAAAGATACCAGCTGCAGTCGTGTTAGTAGCAGCGCCTTTTTCAGCATTAACGTAAATAGTTCTAACAACTTCTCTGTTGATTTCCGCAAGGATTTCAGCAGATAAAATATTTGCTAGTTCTGTTTCTGCGTCAAGACCGTGAATTGCTTTAAGGTCCTGTGCAAGTTCCATTGTGTACTCTGCTTTAAGAGCTCTTGACTTAGCAGTTACCGTTGACTTCTCAATAGAGAATGCCATTTCAGCAAATGCGTTGCCAGAAGCGTCGCCTAGTGCCTCAGCTTTTGCAGTCGTCATTGCAGTACCTTTTGTATAAGTTCCTGCAGGTGAGTCGTTCAAAACCGCTGGGTTAGCACCCGAATGGTCAGTTGCTGAGTAACCGTCAACAGACGATCCAGCAGCATTTCTGCCAGCGAAATCAGAATCAGCTTCGTCAAATAGTGCTTCAGCACCAGTTTGAGAAGTATATCTTGATCTCATAGCGAAGATAAGGCCAGTTGGTCCAGTCATTGGCTGAACGCCAGCAATATCATATGCAATTAAATTAGGCATTGCTCTTCGTACCAGAGAAATTAGGATCGGGTCCCAATTTGCTACAGCTGAACCAGTTGCGTTAGTCGGTGCAGCTTCTGATAAAAATGCGTTGTCTTCTTTAAGTGCTCTTTCTTGGTTTTCCAAGATAACAGAGGTAACGGCACGTTTGTAAGTATCGCTGATTTTTGGTAAATCAGGATGCTCTAAAACTGGCTGCCATTTTTTTTCATAAGTTTCGGATAGATACATATTTGTCTCCCTCTTTCTTTACTTAGCTATTTTTATATTTTTATATTTACTAATAGCGGTACTATAAGCAGCCATTGCATTGGATAGATCTTCGTTAGAAGTTCCATCTGTTACCGCCACATCATCTACTTGCTCGCCTGAAACAGATTTTTTACCAAAGTAAGATTCTTTAATAGTTTCTACTTTAGCTTTATAATCTTTTTCGTTTGAGTATTCAATCTCTTCTGAAAGTTTGTTAAACTTTTCTTTTTGTGTATCAGCTAAATCACTAGCAACTTCTTGTTTAATTGCTTGTTTATTTAACTCGCCACTTGATTTTTTAAGTTCAACATTCTTTTCAATCTCTTCATTAACTTGCTTTTCTAAAGTTTCAATTTTAGAAGCTTGATCTTCTAATACATCATACTTTTCGTCTGGCACGTCAATATAATGGTCTTCAAAAAGTTTTTTAAGACCACTAATAAAGTCCTCAGCGATTTCACCTTTGATACCTTTTTCTAAAGCTATCTGGTTTTCTTTCATCCACTCTTCTACTACGTAGTTTAGATATGAGTCGACTTTAGTAACCATAGTTTCTTTTGTCGCTGAAATTTCTTCGTTTAATTTAGTATTATATTCTGCTTCCATTTTCTCAGCAATTTCATCCACTTTGGATTTAATAGCGCCTTCAAAAATTGTTGCAGCTTTATTTTTAAACTCTTCTGTAAGATCAGACTCGCCAGAAACAAGAGCTTCAACGTGTTCTTTAACGTCAATCTCTTCTTTTGAGTAAGTTATTTTAGACTCTTTCTTTTCATCTTTCTTAGCGTCAATAGCTTTCTTTAAAGCTGGTGGTAATTCACCTTCTTTAACTTCTTTTGCTTTAACTTCATCATCTTTTTTGTCGTCTTCTTTAACTTCTTTTTCTTTTGCGTCTTTATCTTTATCGGAGTCAGTTTCTTCTACCTTCATTGCTTGACCTGGATGTGATACTTGAGTCACCCCTGCTTGTGTGTTTGGTCTACCAGTTGTATCCGGTGAACCGCCCTTATCAGCCGTAGCACTAATTTGGTCAGAAACTTTTTTTGATTTTTTAGTTGCGTCAGGATTGCTGTCTGTTGGTTTAACAACAGCTGGACCCAAATCTTCTGCATTGTTCATTTTTGCAATATGAGAAGGTTCAGCCGCAACAGCATTCTTTTTAGGAGCATCAGCCATAGGATTCTTAGCATTCGCTTCAGAAACCGCTTCTGCTTCTAACGCCTCTATATTTTTGTCTGTATCGGCCATTGAGAATTACTCCTTAATTAATTAATTACTAGTTTTCTTTTTCTCTAGTTCTATTTATAAGTTTATAGCTTTTTAAGAAACGATTTAAAGACTTCCGCCTTCTTTTCCGCTAAAGCTATACGAGTGGAACTTTCAATAAACTCTTTCCACTCTTGGATATTACGCTCTTGTATTATCCCATTACTCCAAATCCATTCTTTATTCTCCATAATGCCTTCTACGAAAGCGTCCGGAGCGGAAGGATCTGCAACAATATCAGCGGCAGTAGCTAAGTAGAAGTCGTCTCCTACGTAGTTTGCGCCACCTCTTTTAGATAATGATCCCATACCTCTTGAAGATACTCCTAATTGAGCGCCTTCATCAATAAGATTTTTTACTATCTTACCGTATGGTGTGTCCATTACCTTTGCCTCACCAATAAAATTCTTGCCATCCGGATATAAAGATTTAATCATATGACTAACTCTTTCCAAATTTACCGTTGGTCCGTCAGGATGTCCTAACTCACCAAATGCACGATTTCTATTGATAAATTCTTTGTTATAACGAGAGACTTCTTTCTGTAAAATGTCGTTACCATATACTCTTCCATTTCTGTTTTTTATATCAGCTTGTAAGAATATGCCACGAATTTTATAGTCTTTAGCACCATTAGGTTTTTCCTCAATGATGTATTCTGCGTCTATTGTTTCTGTTATTAACTTCATATCTCTCTCTTACTATTTATAAGTATTTTTACCTAAATTCAACAATAATTGTGTAGTTATCGCCATTGGTAAAGTTCTTTGTATTCAACATAACATCACCAGTTGGTGTAATTGCATTGTTCAATATCTCATTACCATTATCTCGTAAGTTCCAAAAACCATTACCTCCCAATATTAAAGCAGTTGATTGTGTTGCGCCGTCCCATACTAACTCTACTGCTGATTTGGGGTTAACCGTATTAACAGAGTACCATATCTTTGAAACCTTTTTGGTACCGTCTTCGGACATAAAAGTTGTCTCTGAAGCGTCTATCTTTTTAACGTTTGATTCACCTGTTCCATCGGACATATTAGTCATCTTAACAACATACTTTACGCCTGCTGTGTCTGTTATATTTTGTATTGATACTACGTCTGCCATTTTATCTCCTATTGTCCGTCATAGTAAGTTTTTGATAACTCACCTCTTTCAACTGAATCAGATTTTGTTCTACATCTAGCATAAGTTTCTACCGTATCACTAGTGCCAGGATAAGTATATGTTCTTACACCACCTGAATATGTTCCAGGAGCGTCTGCATATGTATTGGAAGCTGTGGCACCATTTTCATATTGCCAAACACTATTTGAACCTGGTACATCTACCCAAGCCATTAGATACTATCCATTATTGCTTTGATTAATTTAGAGTTTGCTTTCTTTGTTTCATCACATATAGTTCCTGCTGTCTTAACAGAACTACCACAAATTTCTTTTGAAACCTCTATTAACCATTTTTTAATTTGTTCTAACATTATTCTTCCTTCTTATGTTTGCCTAGTATTTTAACTATTTCCCAAGTACCATCATTATAGTGATGTACTTCTGCGTCAACTAGATCACACATAAATGCTAATGATTCACCATCTATCTTATAAGTGATACCATTAATTTCTACGCTATCTGTACCTTCTGCTCTATTTCTCCAAAGTTTTTCAACTTCTCTTTTAGTCTTCAAACAATCGGACATATTATTTGCACCTTTATGGTCAATTAAATGTCCATCTGAAAATACACATACAGCAAAAACTACTTCTGGTTTTGGAGCGTGTGAATGTTCTTCACCTTCTAAAGGACATTGTTCGTGTCCATCTTTTCCACAACCTGTGCAATCTGCATTAGCTCTTTGACTATGCAATACTACACCAAATACTATAGCAATTAAAAATAAGGCACCTAAAATTTTAAGCATCCATCTAGTATCGCCATTTCTAAATCCTATTTTGTCTATTAATTTTTTAAACATATTATCTTATTGGTGGTACATACATTATTCCACCATCCTTCCAAAGTTTGTTTAATCCTCTTTCTAAAGCAAGTGGAGTTTTTGGTCCTACATTTCTTTCATAAGACTCACCATAGTTTCCTACTTGTTTAATAATATTATAACCGAATTTCATACCAAGTCCTAACATAGGACCAATATAACCTTCAACACCTAATATTCTTTTAATCTCTTTATTTTTTGCAGTCAACATCATATCAACATTATACATTGTGATACCTGCCTCTTCAGCATTAACCATAATGAAATGTGTCCATCTAACTACGTCTTCCCATTCTTGGTCGCCTTGTCTTACAAGTGGACCTAAAGGCTCTTTAGATATAATTTCTGGCAACACCATCCATTTACTAGGGTCTTCTGCGCCAGCTCTTGCTGAAGCTAAACCTGAAGCGTCTGTTGTGAATACATCACAATCACCACCAAATAATTTTGCTTTTGCCTCTTTATTACCTTCAACATATATTGGTTGATATGCCATATTGTTTTCTGCAAAGTAATCATTTAAATTTAATTCACTTGTAGTTTCTTTTGTAATACATACAAAAGCACCATCTAATTCTTTTGCACTCTTAATATCTAAATCTGTTGGTATTAAAAATCCTTGACCGTCATAGTAATTAACACCTGCAAATTCAAACATTAAATTAACATCACGGCTAATTGTCCAAGTAGTATTTCTCGCAAGTAAATCAATTGAACCGGACGCCAATGTTGGAAATCTTTGACCAGCATTTAGTCCTATAAATTCTACTTTACTTGAATCACCAAATACAGCAGCTGCAACTGCCTTACAGAAATCTACATCTAAACCACTCCAATTTCCTTCTTCATCTTGAGCAGAAAATCCAGGTAAACCTGCATTAACACCACATACAACATAACCCCGTTCTTTTACGGTTTGAAGTAATCCTACTTCTTGATCTACTTTAATGCTCTTTGTTGGAGCACAACTCACTAATAATAATGTAATTAATATCGCAAATAATTTTTTCATATAATTAATCCTGTGTTAATACTTTAACTTTTTTTTCTTTTTTCTTTTCTGTTAATGATTTAGCTGTACCACCAAGTTTTAAACTACCTGATTGGTCTGGCATTTTATTTTTAATACTAATAATGTTACCGTCTTTATCTATTTCTGCCATTGATGGACCACAAATAACTCTACGACCATCTTTCATTTTTTCAATCTTTCTTTTTTCCTTCAAACAATCCATAAGGCCATCATACTTAACAAATTCGCTAGATGTATCGGTCACAATAAACATTGTGATAATGGTAACTAATGTAGCTGCATCCATCTTTACTCTCCTATTGTATGTCCGTTTTGGACACCTCTTATTTTATCCTTTAATTTTTCAACGTCAGCCAAAACCTTCTCCATATCCTTCTGCAATCTCTCAATATTAACGGCATTGTTCATCATATTTTGTAAATCTTTCTGGATTTGTTCCACTTGTCCGCTCAAAAATTCAATCAACATAAATTGCTCAGAATCGGCAGGCGGAGAACCTAAATCTCCCCTTGGCCACTTGATCCTAAATTCGTTATTCTTTTCTATATCAGCACCTAAAGCTTCTTCTGATTGTGTTAAATCTTTTTCTAATAATGTTGTATTAGTTTCCAATTTATTTAACCGCTCAATCACCCCGAAATATGCCCACACTCCCATAGCTACTGCTCCGACAATAGCAATTAGGTTTTTCATTGGCATACTTACAGCCGATTCACTTGATATATCTAATCTCTTGCTCATATATTATTCGTTTCTCTCTCAATATAATCATAAACATCTTGTTTATCTACATTATATTTATTAGACAAAGTGTCAACATTTGCTTCAAAATCTGGCACAAAGTTGTTGTCCTTATACTCTTTATTAGTCAAATCACCTATAACGTCTTTCATTACAGGTGATAATTCTTTATAACTCGGTGTATCTAATAGTTCTTTACTATTAAATATATTACTGACCTTCTGTACCACTTGGCGCCTCTACTGGTGCGTCACCAGATACTCCTGATTCCACTCCTGCGTCCTGTGTTACCGGTTCTGGTGCAGTCGGTTCAGTTTGACCATCTGCCGTTTTTGGTTCAAAACTAATTTGATTACCATCTGCGTCCATAATTTGGTCCGTTCTTGCAGCTGGATCAGTTACCGCTGGTTTAGCGTCGCTTTGTGGTTGCACAAAATTATCTGGATTGAAAATTTTACTTGCAACATCTTTTCTTTGAGCGTCTAAAGCGTCACCAACTTTTGTACGTAAAGCATCCTTAAATGCTTCACCTGCGCCTATGTTATCTTGGTCTGCTAATGCGTCAACAAACTTTTTAACTTCTTCTGACATTATTTTTCTCCTTTAGAGACTTGTTCCATTGTATCTACCTGCGCCTCTGGCGAAGATATTATTCCATCGTCAATCTCTTTTTTAATTTGTCTATCTATTTCGTCTATTTCTCTATCTGATTGCTTAAGGATATTCTTTCTTACATATTGAGTACTATAAAACTTACCAATATAATCTCTTACTTCATTAGCAAGTAATAGTCTTTCTTTCATCATTTCAGCATTTTTCAATTCTGCAAAGTGTCCATCTTGTAAGAAGTCATATTTAATTCTTTGGTGTAGCATATGCCAATCTTCATCAGCAATAACACCCTTTAAAACTAATTGTGTTTTCAATAAATCATTAAATACTTCCGTAAATTTCTTACGCAATCTTTGTACAAACTTCGTAAATTTAAGTTCGTCTCTAGTAATTTCAGTACTTCTACCTAAATTAAATCCAGAGGATGCTTCTAATCTACTTGAAGGCACGTTTAAACTTCTGTAAAGTTTTGATCTAAAATATTCTATATCAGAAATTTCACCTAAATTTGCACCACCAGGTAACGTCTCAATAGAGGTACCTCGGCCGCCTTCTCTACTTGGTAACCAAAAGTCTTCAAGCATAGACATATAGTTTCTATCGTCTCTAACTTCTCCAGTAGCTGCGTCATAAACAAGTTTATTTCTATACCTTGCCATAACATCACGGAGATATTGTTCTGCTTTTACTTTTGGAAGATTACCAACGTCAATCTTAAATACTCTTCTTTCAGGCGCTCTAACTATTCTGTATATAACAGCAGCGTCTTCAATCATACGTAATTGATTGACTGGTTTAATTGCCTTATGTAAATAAGACAACACCATATTTCTATTTTGGTCTATTAGACCAGAAGGACAAAATGTTATTGCGTCTGTAGCAATTTTTATCCCGCCAGATGTGGTATTTGTAATACCTTTTTCATTGTAAATATAATACTCTTCAAACTCATCAATGATTGATAATCCATAAGGTGTAGGACCATCTGGTCTTTTCTTTCTAATCTCACGAATCTTTTTAATTTTTCGTGGATCAATATATCTTAATTCAGTTATCCCCTTTCTTGTTGCTTCGGGGTCAATAACTTTGTGGTAGAAAATTCTACCATCAACATACCAACGTCTGTATATGTCGTGACCTTTTGTATTAAAATTCATTAAGTTTAAGAGTTCTCTGAACTCATCCTCAATTTTTCTTTTAATATCATCTCCAAAAGGTACATCATCTAATACAACCTTAACTGCGTCCTTATCCGTTTCATTAGCGATAACGGATTCGTTGACAATATCTTCTATTGCCATATCGCATTCGGGGTGTATTGAGATTTCTCTATATCTTCTAATCAGATCCTGTTCGGTCTTAGCAGTACCTTCCATATCAAGGTACTGACCGAAATAACCCCCAGCGGCGATGGTAGCTGTACCATCATCCGCTTGAGGTGTTGTAAATGATTGTTTCGGATCTTGTTTCGGTTTTATCCGATTGATAGAAAATCCAAATAATTCAGCCATAATTTACTTCCTTTTTTTACTAATCCTATTTAGTTTAGAATTAAGTAGTTGTATTCGATTCAAAATATTGATAAGCCAAGGTAACAGCAAATTCTTCAATTGCTGTAGCTTCGTCATAAGATAAGTCAATCGCTGCTATTGCAGTTGGAAAAACTCCTCTTAATGTATAACTTTTAATCGTAGCTCCGTTTCTATCCAATTGATCAACAAAAGCGTCAACTTGATAATCAGCAGGATTTGTTAATCCTTCGTTATCAGTCATATTGTTGATACCATTTGACCATCTTTCAAATGCGTTTCTTAATTTGAAATTTGTATCGTTATAAACGGTTACTGACCAATCATCTATTGTTCTATCTCCAGCAATTTTTATAGATCTTCCTCTGAAAGGAACATTAAAACTAGGTACAGCCATACCTGGTAATGATGTCGTTCTACATAAAAATGCTAGTTCTTCTATTTCTCCACCAACTTGTGCAAATCCAGGGAAAGGCATTACTACCTTAAACTGGTTCGCTCTAGCGCCGCCGCCAGCAAGTTTAGCTTTGAAGTCATTAATGTTTGCCATTTGATTTCTCCTATTCTATCCTTAGCCTGCGACCTCTTCAAAGCTTACACCTGTTCGTGTCGCTATGAATTGTAATGTGATAAAGTTGATACTTCTTGCTGGTTTAACAAAAATCTCAGCAATAAATTCGTTTCTATCAATTACTTCGCCTGTGTTGTTAGTTTCATCACACACTACCATAAAGTCCGTTAATCCACGTCTGCCTTGTATCTCTCGTAAGAAAGGTTCAACGATATTTCTAAATTGTGCTCTAGTAAATTCATCATTGAATTCAAACAATTGATATTTGGAAGCTGTAGATATTGCTTTCTCTAGTACTATGAATAAACGTCTTACATTAATTCTATCAAAAGCACTTGGAGAAGATAGACCAGTTTTATCTCCGAACAATAATGTTCCTTGACCTGGGAATGTACAAACTGGATTTACTCTAGCTCTGTACAAATCGTCTCTTTGTGTTTTGTTAGGGTTGTAAGCAAGTTTAACTGCTCCTCTAATGATACCTCTGTTGTAACCAGCAGGTGACCACCAAGAGTCTGCAATCAAATCCGTTCTAGCAGCTAGGCCAGCAACGTCTCCGTTAAGTGGTACATATCTATAAACATCATTATATCTATCGTACATATATTTGTATCCTGAATCCAAGATTACATATGAAGATGATCTAATTCCGTTCATAAAATCTAATACATTTGTTGTTTGAGTTATTGCACTTGCAACTCCAACCACATCTGCTCTTTCAGGAGACGCAAATACTACAGCGTCTTTTCTGCCTTCTGCAATTGTGATTAAGTTATCAATATGAATAGCGCTACCAGCGCCTGCAATTATCAATCCAACGTCAACCGTGTCAGCGTCCTGGAATCTTTCGTAAGCTGTTTTAGTTTCGCCTACTGAAGCTGCCGAGCCGTCTGCTCCGTTATCTAATGATGTACTAGTTGGTGTATCTACTGCTGTGAATGTTGTTCCACTAGCTGCATTACCCCAGTTCGTTCCACTTGCGTTGTGATCCATCCAAAAAGCGTAATTACTTTTTCTGAAAATTACATTTGGATAGTAATTATTATCTCCTTGAGGTGATAAAGCGTCTGAAGCTTTTGAAACTTTTTCATAAACTTCTAGTACTTCGCCTTTACTACCTGTTATAGCGCCATCTTCGTCCACTACTACGATATGCATTTCGTCTAAAGAACCACCTTTAGCAGCTGCACTTGGACTTGTTCCTGGTGCGCCTGCTACTGCTTCGTAATATGCCCAACGTCTTCTTACGTTTTGACCATCTACGATAGCAGAATGTGTTCCTGCAGAATCAGAAGCACCGTAATAACCTGGTTCTTCTTTTCTTACGAATGTTAAATCGTTTGTAGCTTTTGAGATAACTCTATACTCATAACCGCCTGATTCACCAAAATTAACTATATCACCGGCCTCAATCGTTGAAGCGTCTGCAACGGTGATACCTGTATCACCAACTGCTGTACTTGCGTCATTGATTGTAGTTGCTATTGTTGTTTCATAAGCAGTAGCTGTAGCGCAAATGGAAATTTTTAAACTATTTCCCCACGCACCAGCAGATCTAGCTGCCCATTCTCCAACAACACCTTGTCCTGTGCTATAATTAACGGTATAATCTTCGGCGTTCTTAACTATAAAATTACTTCCAGTTGCGGAAGCAGAATATAGACCAGTATTATTTGTTCTTACTACACGAAGAGCATTTGAGTATTGTAAAAAGTTAGCAGCGCTGAACCAATCTTCAAAATTGGTGTTGTCTGGTTTACCAAATACAGATACTAATTCCTGTTCACTTGAAATTGTTGTAACCTCATCTACGGGGCCTCTTCGGAATACTCCTGCAAAAGCGCCTGTTGATGTTGATACAGCAGGAATTATTCTTGTTAAATCCTTCTCCTGTACGAGAACACCTGGTGATACTTGAAATGCCATAAGGTTTTCTCCTCTTAATTAGCTAATTATTAATTTTATCTGTTCAAAACTCGTATTATTCATACGCCCATAGTTAAATTTCATCTTATCAATATTTATAATAAGGCCATTCCTCAATGTCCTTTTCTGGTTACGTTATGCCACACCGTACCATATTCATCTATATTCTTCTCCGGTTCCGGATCATTTATACCGTCATCTACAAAACCGAAAGGCGCCATATCTTGCTCAATTAGGTTAGCCTGCTCTTCATATAGTTGTTGTCTAGCATTGGTATTAGTCATTTCTTTAAAGAACGTCTGGTTGGATAACCAACCAAATACTACTAAACACATCATAAGGTCATCATTACAACCCTCCTCTGCCATCCAGGAGTTACCACGCCTACTAAAAGTTGACATTTCTTCTACTATCTGAAAATCTGTAAGTAATAATTTATCTGCTTCAATCAATGTTTTAATATTAGAACAACCTATTTTTTTAATTTGTTTGGTCATCCTAACACCCATTGAGGAACCTCTAGCACTATAACCTACACCTAATACCTGACCTGCTCTACCTCTTTGAGTAGTCATAAGAATATTATCATACTCTAATTCAAAATGCATTGCCTCAGCAATTTGTTGGCCAAGGTCATTTACTTCACAAAGTATATGAGCGTGATTATATGCCTTACAAGCCTTGTCTATAATATGTGGAAAAGTTATAGGTTTAATTTCATTATTTTTATATTTTGCAACCACCTTATAAGGCATTTTGGTTACATCAACTATAATAAAAGCAGAGTAATCTTTTTCAACTCCTCTAGCAACATCCACCGTACACACATAAGTCCTATTTTTTGTAGGTCTTTCATATACGTCCAAACCACCAGATGATTCAATTGGATTGACCAATGGTATTGCTTTAATTTTTGTTGGTGAAATTAAAGTATCTACTGAACCTAAAAACTCACACTCAAACTCCTGCTGGAATTGTTCAGGTGATGTATTTCTTATTGTCTCTTCTTTCCATTTTTCGTCTCTACCAGGCACTTCACTCCAATGTACCTCTATTGGTGTATAATCATTTCTTTTATTTACACTATCTGTCCATAATTTATAGTACATATTCATTCCGTGTGGAGTAGAAACAATAATCATTTTTGTTGTTTTACCAGATGAAATTGTGGGAAAAACTGAACTAAAAAATTGTTCGGCAATATTAGCAGGTACGAAAGCAAACTCATCAAGAAATATTATATTATATGAACCACCTCGGATTGCACTTGAAGATGTAGCAGCCGCTACAATGGTTGATTTATTTTCTAATTCAATACTACCTTTGTTCCAATTTAAAACACCTTGTTGTAACCAAGGTGGTAAGTTTTCATAAGCAAGTTGTAATCTTCCCAATATATCTCTAGCAGTTGAAGATTTATTGGCAAGAATAGCCACGTTAGAATTAGGATTAAATATTGCATAATGTAATAGATAAGATATAATAGTAGTTGACTTACCTGATTGTCTAGGTAATTTTGCAATTGTAAATCTTTCATTATGAATCGTACCAACTATTTCTTTTTGAAAATCATACATATGAAAAGGTACAAGACCTTCGTCAAGTGAAACTATCTTTAAATAGTTTTGTATAAAATAAATTGGATCTTTCTGGCACTTCTGAAATTCCAAAATGTTTTCTTTTGTGAACTCCTGAACTACGCCAGCCTTTTTTAAATTAGGATTTCCTAGATATGCGTCTTTACTCATTGTTTTGTATCCCAAAAATTAAAATTTATTACTTCTCTAAATGGATGGTCTTTTGGATGGTTACCACTATGCATAATATTAGGCCTCATATAAACGGCTCTACCTTTTTTAAATGGGATTCTTTCTATTTCATTATTATCATCATCAAATAAAACCGTGTCTCCATCGGAATTATTTAGGTGTACTATACAAATTTTCAAGTGTGCTTTCTCTTCAGGTTCTACATCACAATGAGGAGTATTATAACCTCCTTCAATAATTTTTTCTGATTTAAGTTGTAAATTTAGTTTTACTCTATATGATTTTACTATTCCTAAATCTTCTGCAATAGGTCCTACTATTCTATTCACATATGGAGAAACAATTTTGGCGTGACCAACCAACATATGAAAAAATTGTATGTCTTCATACATCTTTGGATATTCCATTCTAATTGGTTGAGCGTCAATAGAAATACCAGGTTTAAATACCGTACCATAAGAGGCAAGAAACCAAGGAAAGTCATCATTATGAATTGTGGTATATTCAATAGCTTTAAGTCTCTTATCGTCTATTATACCATCTTTGACAATAAATTTGTCTTTAGATAAATCAATCATTGCCTAATGTTTTTTCCTCTCTAAATTCTGGACGTAATTTATGTAAATCTTTTCTATGCGTTGTCATATGTTTTTCTATAAACACATCATTATTTTCTCTATCTTTAATTCTAACCATAGGTACTCTATTTTTTTCAATCTCAACGTCTCTTACAAAAAGGGTCATTGTTAATCTAGATTCTTCTGGTGAGTTCATTACATAATTATTTAATCTATGATGATTTTGTGCGTCATAACCAACAAAACGATTATAAACATTTTTTATATTTACCGTCTCTTCAAATCTTTCGTGAAATTTTTTATGTTCTTCTCTATACTCTTCATCTCCAACTTCAGCGGCTGCTATTCTTTTTTGATAAACTCCAATGCCTTCTCTTGTTTCACCACTTGAATTCTTTTCTTTATGCCATTGTTCTCTAAATTGTTTATGATTGTTGTAAGCTTCCTCTGTATATGCACCTTGCGTGGCCATATAGTTAGCACAATCTTTACCCCTATAAAACGTTCCATCTTTAAAATATCTCCAAGGATAAAATCCCATTCTACGACCATATTTTAAAAAATTACTTTTGTCTGTTGGTTTCATTCTAAACAAAGAAGTTCCAGAATCAAGTCTTGCATTAGGATTTAAATAAACTAAACCAGCAAAATGTACATCACTATCTTGGTGTACCCAACCTTGATTCATTATATCATCTGGATTATTATTGTAAGCAGGTATTTCGTGGAAGTAAATATTACTAAATCCCCATTGGACATTTTGTCTACCTAAATCAAAGTAGGCTGAAAAAACTTTAAGTAATATTTGTTGTGCTAATTGTTGGTCTATTTCGTGAAGAGGTGGTGTTCTAATACCAGGCCATTTTGAATCAGGCGATGGTCCTTTTGGTAGACTTAATGCATAATCTCTAATTATATCCGGATTATCAAAAAAATTATCAACAATAAATGGAAAAAATTGTGTGTTATCGTCTGGCATATCTGGTGCTACCCAGCTGCCACCACCATTTTTATCTAGTTTTATTTTTGTCTGTTTCTGGTCTAACGTTTCGTTCATTCTTTTCACCTTTTAACATTTTTTGTAGCTCTGCTGTAGAACCTACGAATAAAGCATTTTTAATAGTAGCGTTAGTTTTATTTGGAACGTCTTTTAAATCTCTTAATTTCTTTTGTAAGTCTTGTAATTTATCAACCGTTTCGCCAACATTTTTAATTAATATTCCTGCCACTTCGTAAGCTCGTGGGTGTTGCCCCTCTTGAGCGATTTCTAAAATACCATCAATAGCTTTTTGTCCACGATCTATTAAACTATAATAATTTTCTCTACTATAATCGTGGTCACTATCTACTTGATTTTCTTTTTCTATTGGTACAGGAGGTTCCTTTTTTACTTCTGGTAATGTTGAAACTCCTAATATTTCAGACATCTTATCTTCTAATTTACCCATAATATTATATATCCTTTTCCTTATTCACCCTTTTGAGAAAATGTAATAGTAGTTGTAAAACCAAAATCATCATCAGCGTCTGCTGTGGTTGGATTAGGTTCTATTACTATTCTTTCTTCATAAGCTGCTGGTGCTAAATCTGTTGCTATATCCGTTACCGCTTTCTTAATTACACCTTGTTGTGTTATTGGTCCATATAAGTAAGTTTTAGCTGTAAAGTTCATAGTATATATTACTGCTCTACGTGTTTCAAAATTACCTGTATAACTATCTTCATAAGATACCGTATTTAAAATAATTGGTACGTCTCTTTTTAAACTTAATTTTGGTATCATATTAATTGTTACCGTATAATCAGGTTGAAAGAACGGTAAAATTTGTTCTACAATTTGCAAACCATTTTCTGCTGTAGATGTAAATGAATATAAATTATAACTTATATTATATGGAACAGGTGTATAGTTCCACTCTAAAGTCTTTCCATCTTTTACTTGTTTAAATTTTTGAAGTTTATTTAATTTTCTACTTGAGTCATATTCTAATCCTGAAATTTCAAATCCCATTCTAGGTAATACAATAGAAAATTCTCTACTAGTTAAATCTGGTTGTTGGTCTAATCTTACTAAAAATTTTTCTTTAGGTGCATATGCTAAAGGCACACGCATTCTTTTAGTGATAGCACCAGTACTTGATTTGGTTACTACATCTATATTATTAAATATCTGTCCAAATGCAACCGTTAATCTTCTTAAACCTTCGTTATAAAAATAATTTCCAAACATTAATTAATATCTCCAAATGGATTGCTTTCTGTAAAATCTAATATGTCGTCTTCAACGGTTTCAGTATCAAATCCACCAGCAGTATCTAAATCTAAATTGTCTGCATAAGGAGATTGTTCTTGTAATATTTCACCTTCTACAAATTCCTCATTTGTAAGGAAATTAGGTTCACCTGTTGGTTTATCTTGTTCCATTAATATTGATCCTGCTCCTGTACTTTCTTCCGTACCTATTTCTAAACTAAATCTGTAAATTAATTCATTGAGTGAATACTTATCTTCAGCTGCGTCTATAGCAGATACACCAGTATCCAATTTTTCACTTGCGTATTCCCATTTAGTAACCCTTAATTTATATACTGGTAAATTTCCTAATTGATAGAAAGGTTCCTGGTCTTCAACAAATAAAATTTCAAAAAAGGAACCCATTAAAGGCATATAGATTATATCGCCTTCTCTTGGTCTTTGTTCTGTTATTACATTGTTAGCATTGCCAACGTGGTAATCCCAAGTTCTTTTTGCAACACAAAAAGTTGTATCGTCTCTAATTTCTAATCCAAATTTGGAAACTAATTCTTGTTCGCCAGCAAAACCTTCGGTAGTCTGCATATACATTTCAACCATATATGAGTGGTCAAAACGTGAAGATACATCTTCACCTAAAACTAGGTCTCTATTTACTAAAGTTCTTGGTAAGTAATAACAATCGTGTCCGTAGATTTTTAAACTCTCTACTACAATGTCCTCGTAGAGACGTTTCTCTGCGTGGTTTCCAATGCCCTTACCACCTTGAAAGTAATGATTAACTGGCATTTTTTTATCCTATCAAAAAGTCTGGATTAACTTCGTATGTTGATCTTATTTTTGTTTCTAAATGGTCTAAATCTGTCATAGCTTCTTGGAATATTTGTTTACCATTTAGTGAAACTCCACCTATCATAGTAACCCCGTCAAATTTGGACAAATTAGTACCCCATTGTTTTTTAAATAAAGCGGTAACATATCTTTTTAAAAATATGTCGTTGTAAATATCTGTATATGTTTCTGGATCTAATACTCTATAACATTCTATAACCAAATACTCATCAAGAAATAAATCATTTTTCCAATCCATATCAATATATAATTTATTTTCGTGTTCGTTAAATCTTAATGGTTTTTCACCAACTAATATATGGTCCAAGAAATCTAAATGTCTTAAAACTATATCATAATTGATAACAGAAGTAGATGAAAAATCATAAAGGTCATTTAACCTTAATTGGTATCTAACATCAAATAAATTCATATTTGATTTATTAGAAAAAGGAAATATATTGGTAACTGATATAACAGAAGAAGGCATAATTAAATAACCATTACCTTCCGTCCAACTAGTTGTTTCGGAACCTTGCGTACCTGTTGTTGTGGGTTCTGTACCTAAAATTCTATCTTTTTCAGCTTGAGTATATTTGTATTTAAGATAAGTTCTGCTTATACCACCATAGTGATATTGACCAAAATATTGCAACGCTTCATCAATTCTATCTTCTAACTGGTCGTCATCTACGTTTATCTCAATGACAGGTTTACCCAATGCTCTTAAAGCATATTGTTTTAAATTTTCCCTTGTAGCCGGATTAGCCATATATTCTACCTCTTTGTGGTATATTTATAAGATTATTAAGTTATCTTCGGCCAAAGATTGTTTTCATTGAAGATTTTTACGTCTTCCTCTGGTAAACCTAATGATAACATAACCTTTGGAGTATGTGGATTCTGTGCCTGGTGTTCACAATAGAAATTCTGAGCCCTAATCACATCTTCTTTCTTTGAATCGGAGTTGTAATGACTAATCTTATCCAAATAACTATTCAAATTACTTACTGCCAATTCACATATCTGGTTTAATTCTTTAAACTCTCTAATATTAGCAGCCGCTATCATACCTTTACTAAAAATTTCCTTTGCCCAATCAGGCAATTCTCTTGCTTTAGTTGGTTTAAACCACTTGGTTTCTTCTATGAAATACTTTGTTAATGGGTGTTCTTTTAATAATAATGGACTGAAATCGTGAAAACAACCTGTTACCTTATTCTTACCTGCAATAACATCAAATCCATAAATTGGTCCACCATTCTCTAACATTGGAAATAAACATACGTGTGCCATCCAAAGACCTTTAGTTTCTCTGGCGTCCACTACATCTATGTGAGCACGTCTAACACTCATATTAGACCAAGTACGATTCGTCCAACCTGGTTTATTAAATTTTTCCATACCAGGTTCTTTATACTCTGTACAAGTTCTATCTAATACTTCTATAATATCTTTTTCTAATCTAATTAGTCTGTCCCAAATCATACATTTCTCCAAATAATCTTGTTGCGCTATCAAAACAATAATTAGCCTCTGCTACTATATTAACTTGATATACATTTAAATAGTTATTAACAATTTCTCTCACAATTCTTTTATATTCTTTTACCTGATTATGTTTAAACTTATAATATCTATTAGGTCCTGGTGTCTTTCTCATAATCATTTGACCACCAGATAAATCTCCTAAATGCCTAACATAGATATGTGCATATAATTTTTCTGCGTCATCCATTATTGCGTCAAGGTGTTTAATATAATCTTTTGTACTTTCAGTTATAGCAGGTGGTTCTTTACCTTTCCATAATGTTTTATAATCATAATGCAATGCTTCTGCTCTTTGCAATCCTGGTGTTTGATTAAACAAAGAATTGTGCATACCATATTTTTCTAGTGTTGAATAACATTGTAGTTGATTATAAAGATAAGTAGCATACAATTGTTCATCAATCTCACCTGACATTAATATCTTTACAAAGGCTTGTCTTTCAGCATTCTTATGTTTCTCATAAGTTAAATCTTTTATATCATATATCATTTATTATATTTTCCTGTCCATACTTTATTTCGTGTTTCTAAATCGGTGCTATCACCTTTACCCTCCAAACCAATTTGGTTTCTAACGTGTTCAGCTAATGCTTGTTCATAGTTGTCCACATATCTAGGGTCATAAGTTATTTGTTCTCCCTTGGCAACTCCTTCTTTTTCCATATCTTCATACGTTGGTAAATCGTGTATGTTAGTTGTATGTAATAACATATCAAACGCTATACTAATTCTATCTTCTTTTGTTTCATTACACTCAACACTATGTTTCATATGCGAAGGCATAACTATCATTTTTCCAGGTTTAGGTGTAAGCATAAATCTTAAACTATTCATTGAATTATAATTAAAGTTATCTCTATTTGCCCAATAAAATCTTTTCATTTCTTGTCTCATATCTGGAGACTCTACAGATAATTGACCAGAGTTTTCATTTCCTTTAACATAATATACAGCAGAGAAATCGGAGTGTACGTGTTGATGTATAGTATTATAATGTCCAGGTGCGCTAATATTAAACCATAATTCTCCAATACTTAAAGAATATTTTGATTTTAATCCATATTGATCAACATAATTCTCAACTTCTGGCATAACCATTTGGAAAAATTTATCTATAACCATTGGTGGTGTAGCAAGATTAATTAACTTACTTTGAAATCCACCTCTATTAGTTAAATTTCTTCCTTGAGATTTATTTTTAAGTTCGTAAGCATAATCTTCCAATTGTTTATTTAATTCTCCAAAGTCTTCGGAAAAATCAAATAGACCTGCAATCGTTGAAAATATTGTTTTTGTTTCTGTTTTAATCATCTAGGTATTTTGTTTCTACGTCTCCAAACTGCTTAACCAAGTCTTCATATTTAAATTGATACCAACCTGTTGTTATATACTTATGTTCAGTTGGAGATACTATTCCTTTATGCATATGTGTCCAATCTGTAGGCCAAAAAACGGTCAAACCTTTCTCTGGTTTAATTTTTACTCCTTGAATCGGCCACTCTGTTTCACCACCATCATTGACCGTATTTAAATAGGTCATAAAGGTTAACATTCTCTGACCGTGAGCATACATATCTCTTTCATTATGTAATATAAAATATCCACCACCTGGTTTATAATGTTGTATGTTCATTGGTGCAACTATTCCCCAAGGTCCATAATGGTCTCTTGGTATCTTATATTTATTTTGCCATTGAAGACAAGCTTTCTGTAATTCTTTAAAATAATCTCTTACTGCAAAATCTCTTTGAGCTTCTTCCTGTGTTACCAATAAATCAGTTGAATCTTTTAATTTTTTCTGTACTTTTCCTGGACCCAATTTACCCACAAATTTACCAGGTGTTCTTTCATAGTACGTTATCATTCTATCACATATACTTTCAGACATATAATAACCATCTATAAAAAGATTCTTCTCTTGATTTATTTTATGTTCTCTCATCATTGTGCTACAGAACTTAACCTAGGTTCCCAATTTACATTTAATACTAATCTATATTTTTTATCTGTTTGAGTTAATACTCTATGAGCCGTATCTTCTTCATCACTATCAAATATTACAGCTCTGTTTGCCACACAATTTACAATTTTTCCATTTTTAAATTCAGTACCACCATTACAAGTATTATAATAATATATTAATACTTTATGGTCAAAAGATTGGTCTACGTGGTAACCAGATTTTAATTGTTTTCCGAAATTAGGACTAAAATTAGTATCAGCTCTTATAATAGTTTGTTCTTTTAATTTTATATTTAAAGAGTCTAGTATAGGAACAACCATTTCAAAAAAGAATTTACTAGCTATTTCACCTCTATTATAAACATACTTATGGGTAAAACAATAAATTCCTTTATCATCATCTCCTTCAGGTCCTTTTAGATATGGTTGATACTCCCATAAAAACCTAGAAGAGGTCATATTTTGGACAATATTATCCAATACTTCTGGCTCTAAAACATCATCAATAATTTCCACAAGTTTCCTCCCAATTAGATTCCGATTCCGAGATTATTCTTCATCTTGGTACCATTTATCTTTTAAAAAATTATACGTGGACTTTCCCTTTTCAGCTTCTAGTTTCCAATTTAATTTTCTAGCATCCATTCTGTTTAACGTTTCCATCCATCTTTGTTTATAAAAATTTATATCACCTTGACCAGTTTGTAATCGTTGTCTCATCCAACCCCAAGGCTGCCAATTCATACCAACACCAATACAATTCATTCCTTCTGTATTATCCCACCTACCGGCATCCCAAAATTGTTGCCATTTTGCTTTCCAATAATTTGTTCCGTGTGCGTCTGGTAATGGATCTTCTTCCATCCAATCTCTTGCCTGTATATCTTGCCAATATTTTGTATCGTCTCTAACACTTAACGCATAATGGCAGGTAACAAAACGAGAGAATATATCAAATATTCTGCAACATTGATAATTGACATTAGCTCTATCTAAACTAGTTGCATAAGGCATTCTTGATTCCATTTGAGAAGTAAAGTAATTTAAAAATTCGTGTACAGAATATAATCCATTACTCTCTAATGGTTCTATAAATCCTGCTGATAGTCCTATTGCAAGAACATTTTTAACCCATATTCTCTTATGTCTACCAACACGCATACCTATTTTTCTGTATTCATAATTTTCGGTGTCTGTATAACCTCTTGATTTTAAATGTTCTTTAAATTCTTTTAATGCGTCTTCATCACTAACGTACTTGTCTGAAAATACATAGCCTGTTCCCCACCTAGACCATAAAGGTATTTCCCATACCCAACCATTACCTAATGCAAAACAATTTGTATAAGAACAAATTTCCTTTTTCTTATCTTTATAAGGTATTCGTGTCGCCCAAGCTTTATTGTTCGGCAACATAGGAGAGAAATCTATAAAAGGTTCCTTTAATGCTTTATCTATTAGTAATGCTTTAAAACCTGTGCAGTCAACAAATAAGTCTGCCTCAATTTTTGAACCATCATCTACAAGTAAATGATCAATATATCCATTTTCATCTAAAGGAGTTTCTTTTACTTCTTTTAATATATGTGTAAATCTTTCATTAGGAATACATACATTATTTTTTAACCATTGACCAAATTTAGTTGCGTCAAAGTGTAATGCTTTATCTGATTCGTATTTGAAATTTGGAAATGTTTCTGTTAAAACATTTGCATTAACCATAGCCATTTGTGGGTAATAACAATCTGCAAAATCTGTAACCGGTGTTTCTGGATATAAATGTTTTTTCCAGAACCAATCATTATTTAAATTCGGCATTTGGGTTACATCTAAAGCCCCAAAAGGGTAATGAAATCCTCCATCACCTTTTTTATAAAAATTTTCAAATCTAATACTTAATTTAATAGTAGCATCCGTCTCCTTCATAAAAGGTAAAGTTCTATTTAAACCTTGTATCTCCAACCAATGACTTATTCCACCAATGGTACTTTCACCAACACCTACCGTTGGATGATTTGGACTTTCTACTAGTGTGATTTTTGCTTTTGTTGTATTTAAAAAATGTGTCGCTGACATCCAGCCAGCAGAACCACCACCTACGATAACTATGTTATCAATTTTATTATATAGTTTCTTTGTTTCCATCATAATTCCACCTTAAATTCATATTCCAGATAACTCTTCGATCCACATCTGTTTGTGTTTCTGCCCAATGTCTTAATCGTCCATCAAAAATAACACATCTATTTGCTACTGCGTCAACTTTTTGTGTAGTACCATCCATTCTTTCAATGTAAGTAGGACCATTACAAGTATTACAATATAGTATTGCTGAACAAAAATTAAATCTTCCTGTTTTTTTCGTCTCACCAAATTTAGCTCTAGTGTCTTCATAAAAATCTGTATGTTTAACTAATTCATATTTGGCACCACGATTGGTATATGAGTTTAGTTTCACCTTTAACATATATTCAGGTGGATATTTTCCTTTAACAGGTATACCTTTATTTTTAAATTCATCCATTACACATTCAAAGAACGGCCAAAATTGAGATTGTTCTCTATGTTCTGTACCAACCCAAACCACGTGAGTATGCATAAAGGTACCTAATAAGGCACCTCTCTTTTTTGCGTCTTCTACCAATTCTTTTGTATCGGGAGCGTCTGCGTCTTCTGTATTGTAGTCTGTATCTGTCCAGTACCAAGGAAAGCCGGCACTTAAAATGTTTTCGTTAAGTCTATCAAAGGTTGTTTGTGGTACAAAGTTATCAATTATTTTAATCCAACCATCAGTATATTCATTCTGCATAATAATATATATCCACTTTGATAAGTGGTCTCCAATCTAATAACTATGTGTGAAAGTTGTTAAACGGCGTCCCAAGTTTTGGTACTATTGTTCCATTGATACCAATTAGAAGTTTCTGTTTCACCATCTTTTTGAGCTTGCCATTTTGTAATGTCTTCTTTCCAAGTAAATTTTTGGTAACCTACTGACTTTTCTTCGTCATAGTTTTCAGGAGCTTTCCAATTACCTGTTGATGTATCTATTTGCCAACTATCGTGACCGCCTATATTTGCTTTGTCTTCAACAAAAATTTTGTGTGCAGGATACCAAGTATCTCCAATATCAGGATTATTTTTACATATGCTTGGTTGAACATTTGGCACATAATCTAAATTAGTACCGAATAATGCTTGTAAATTAGTCGTAGTTGCAGCTATCTCAAAATCATTACTTGCGTTTTGACATTGATTCTTTTTTACTGATATAGTATTCAATACTTTTTTATTACTATCTAATACTGCTACTTCCATCTTTATACTCCGTCCCTACATCTATATCTTATTACACATACACCGTCTCCACCTCTACCGCCGTATTGGTGATTACCTGTTGTTCCTTGAGTTCCGCCTCCACCTGAACCGGATCTATCTTGAGCACATTGACCTTCAGCACCGCCACCTGTATGTCCTCCAGCTTCGCCGGTACTTGTATAGTGGTGACCTGTTCCTCCGCCACCTTCACAATACCAAAGTTTTATTCCAGTAATGTCATTATCTTTTCCTCTACCACCGTGTCCTGGTGAGTGATCTCCGTGAATATTTGAACCAAAGTGAGAAGCACCTCCGCCACCTGAACCAGTATGGTTTTGGTGATTTCCACCTCTATGACCATCTCCGTTTCCAGTTGCTGGACCGTGTCCTGATGAGTGACCACCGCCACCGCCTGATCCACCAGGTTGACCTGGGTGTGAACCAGCAGCGCCACCGCCACCACCTTCGGAATTCATTCCGTCAAATTCTGTATCTCCACCTTTGTTACCGTGGTTATTACCTTGGTTTCTTTGTGAACCACCTGTACCAACGGTTACGGTATAATCTTGTACGGTTACAGCATAGTCCATTGCATTGTTAGCACGATAACCACCTGCACCACCGCCACCTGCGTGGTGAGTTCCACCGGAACCTCCACCACCACACATTAAATATTCAATAAATGTGCCGTATGTAGAATCTGAACCTAAAGAGTGAACTCTAAATGTTCCTGATTCTGTAAATCTGTGAACCATATCATCACCATCCATATAAATGTCGTGAGCATCCGAAGTAGCAACTATGTATTTTTTAGAACCAACACCTTTTGATGATTGTCCTCTACCTAATTTGTTACCTGCAAGACCTGTATCATCTTCAGCAACCCAATTTATAAATCTCCAAGTTGGAGTTGATGTACCTGTGTCTGAATCATACAACATTTCTAGTGATAATCCTTTTGATGTTAATACAAAGTCGTCTGTATTATGTTCAATCTTATTACCATTAGCTGCTAATGTACAATGATTTGTATGGAATGTTCTTCCATAATCTATAATTTTTATTAAATCTCCTGTTGATGGAGAAGCAGGCAAAGTTATTGTAATAGCGGCTGCTGATGTATCAACCGTATAACCTGTACCACCGTCTGCATTAAAACTTGAATTTTTAAATGCTGGAAATGACATACCAACTGCGTCTGTTCCTCTTGCCATTAATTGCCAAGAAGCGTGAACCGTACCACCACTTGCTGGGGCATTTCCAGTTGAAGCTGCTTTACAAATGTATGTAGATAAAACTCCAGCATCCGTATGTTGGACTATATCATCTACTTCATAAGCAGTCGCAACGTTATATACGCCTCTGTTTGTTAATCTTAATTTTCCTAAATCTATTACTGACATTTATTTACCTCTATACTGCGTCCCAAGCATTCGTGCTTGTATTCCATTGATAGTCTGCCGCTGTTGTTCCACTTGCGTCCGCTGATACCATTTCTGCACCTTTTTTAGCATACCATTTTTGAATTCCCTCTTGCCATCTAAAATTTCCCATTTTTAAATCCTCTGTTGTACCATCTACGTACATATGTGGAGCTTGCCATTCTCCTGTAGTAGTATTTAGTGTCCAACTAGCAAAAACTACCGGTGTTCCTAAATCTGGTGTACAACTTTGTGGTCTATCTTCATAAAAAATTTTGTTTGATGAGTCGTAATTATATCCTGTTGAAGCTCTTGTCTTATCACTATCTTTATTCCATACATAATTACCAGCCCCCCATAATTTAACTGCAAAGTTAATTACTGAATTGTCTGATGGAGCTCCTGTTGCTGGATCAATACATTTTTCTTTCTTAACGTTAAATACGTTTTCTACTTTATCCCCAGCTGCATTTAATTTTGCTACTTTTAACATTTATTAATCCTTTGCCTTATATCTTATAATTATAATTCCGTCTCCACCTTGTCCAGAGTGTCTATGACCTCCAGATGAGCCGTCATTTCCACCGCCACCTGAACCTGTACCATTCATACCCCAACCACCTGGTGAGTCACCGCCAATGCTGTCTCCGCCACCACCGGCAGCTGCATTAGTGTGATTGTGTCCTGAAGCACCGCCTCCAGCTGCATACCATTTAGGTATACCTGAAATATCGTTTTGTGCTCCTCTTCCACCGTGTCCTGATTGGTGAGAACCATAGTGGTCAGCGCCTTCACGGCCTGCACCACCTCCACCACCACCTTGGTGATTCGAGTGTGAACCGCCTCTATGTCCTGTTCCATTACCTGTTGCGTGACCGTGTCCTGCTGAGTGAGCTGACCCACCGCCTGAACCACCATCTTGACCAGTATGCGAACCGCCTGCACCTGTACCGCCACCTTCTGAATTCATTCCGTCAAATGTTGAGTCTGAACCTTTATTACCTCTGTTATTACCAGAGTGTTCAGTACCACCAGCACCTACGGTTATTGTGTATGCTTGAGCAGTTACCACGTGGTCATATGCATTGTTAGCTCTATAACCTCCGGCACCGCCTCCACCACCGTGGTGTTGTCCGCCTGAACCGCCACCACCTACACATAAGTATTCTATTTTATCTCCAAATGTACTATCTGAACCTAGAGAGTGAACCGTCCAAGTTCCTGAACTTAAAAATTTGTGTACCATATAATCGCCATCCATATAAACTTCTTCAGCATCCGAAGTTGCGATCATATATTTTTTTGAACCTTGTCCTTGAGAACCACTTTTAAATTTATCTGCTGAACTATCATCACTATATTGCATAATTTTCCAACCCTTAATTCCATCTGCATATACTAAAAATACATTAGTGCCTCTTTGCCATAAATTCCAATTATCTGTATTGCCTTCAATTTTATTTCCATTAGCTGCTAAAGTACAATGATTTGTATGAAAAGTTTTAGCGTAATCGTTAATTCTTATTTCATCACCTGCACTAGGAGCTGCTGGTAAAGTTACCTCAATAGCACCAGAAGTTGTATCAACTTCATATCCATTTGCGCCTGCAGCTGTAAAGTCTGCTGTTTGAGCCGCATTCCAAGACATACCGACAGAAGATGTACCTTTTGCCATATATTTCCAAGAAGCGTGTTCATTTCCACCAGTTGATGGATTATTTCCAGTTGAAGCAGCTATACATAAGTAAGTTGAGGTAACACCACCATCAACATATTGTACTGCGTCATCAACTTCATAAGCTGTAGCAACGTCATAAACACCTTGATATTTTATTTTTAATTTGCCTAAATCTATTTGTACTGCCATTTTAGTTTCCTATTTTTCGTCTGCTCCTCTCCAAGCATTTCCTGTATCGTCCCAAGTTCCTGATACTTCATTAAATTCCCAAGAGTTTTGATTAGCTTCTGGTTTCAATGCTCTCCATTTTCTAGTACCTTCTAGCCATCTAAATGCTTTCCATCCTGCTGTATTATGTACATTTTCATCAAAAGCATATGGGCATTCCCAACGAGCTTTATCTGCGTTCCAAACCCAACTTGGATATGGTTGGTCTAGTGAATAAACGTCTGCACCTGAATCATAATTTGCACCAGCCCAAGGTGAATTTTTTGTAGTACTTAATACCGGAACATATGTAGCTGCACCAAATTTCTGACAAAATGTATTGCAACTAGAAGCGTCTACCACTCCATCTGCATTTAACATCTTGGACTTTGAAACTAATAACACTTGGTCAACTTTGTTGCCTGCACCGTTTAATTTAGATACCATCATTGCTTATTATGCTCCCGAACTCTTATATCTTATTATACAGATACCTGAACCGCCTCGGCCTCCGTAGTTATGACCACCATTTGGTCCGTCATTTCCACCGCCGCCTCCGCCGTAGCCGTCTTGAGCGTCTCCGCCATTTCCGCCACCTGCGTTCCAAGAACCTCCAGCAGCGCAAGAAGTATGGTTATAACCAGAACCTCCTCCGCCAGCAGCATACCATTCTGGTATACCTGAAATATCGTTTAATAATCCTCGTCCACCCATTCCTGCCATATGACTACCATCGTGATTACCGCCTCTTTCGCCGGCACCACCACCGCCACCACCAGTTGTTGATCCGTGATCTCCACCTCTATGACCTGTTCCATTACCTGTAGCACTTCCGTGTGTATGCGAGTGACCAGCACCACCGCCGGAACCTCCGTTTTGACCTCGGCCGCCATTACAACCGCCGCCTCCGCCACCTTCGGAATTCATACCATCAAATGTTGAGTCTGAACCTTTGTGTCCGTGATTGTTTCCATTATCTTTTTTAGCTGCGCCATCGCCTACTACAATTGCATATGCTTGAGCAGTTACCGTATAGTCATAAGCTGAATTAGCTCTATAACCTCCACTACCGCCGCCGCCAGTACCGTGGTGAGTTCCACCACCGCCACCGCCAGCAACGAGTAAATATTCTATTTTATCTCCAAATGTACTATCAGTTCCAGTAGTATGAACCGTAAAAGTACCAGAAGATCTAAATTTGTGAACCGTATAATCTCCATCTTGATAAATTTCTTCAGCATCCGAAGTAGCAATCATCCATTTTTTAGAACCAACACTAGAGTCAATCATTGGTCTTCCAAATCTGTTTTGGTCAGCATTATAATCTGAAATTGTCCAACCTTTAGATGTGCCTTCATATGTCAAAGTACATTTAACACCTTGACCTGTTAAAGCATAATCGTCTGAATTACCTTCAATTTTTAATCCGTTAGCAGCTAATGTTAAAGGATTTGTATTAAAAGATTTTTCCGTATCTTGTATTGAAATTCTGTCTCCTAAACTAGCAGCTGCTGGTAAAGTCATTGTAATTTGACCACCACTTGTATCAACGTAATATCCATTTTCTGCCGAAGCAGTAAAGCTTGCTGTTTGATTAGCGTTCCAAGACATACCAACTGAATCAGTACCTTTCGCCATTAAAGCCCAACTTGCGTGAACCGTACCACCAGTTGATGGAGCGTTTCCTGTTGTTGCAACTTTAGCAATGAATGTACTAACTACAGCACCATCTGTATAGGTAACAATGTCATTTGCCTCATAAGCAGTTGCACCGTTATAAGTGTCTTTAAAAATTAACGCTATTTTTCCTAAATCTATTGCTGTCATATCTTATCCTAGTTATCTATTGTCGCTATTAAGTGACCGGCTGCATTTAAACTAAATGTATAACCGATTGGCGCAAATAATACTTCATCAAAACCATTGTATTCTGCTGAAGTTATTCCAGAAGAACCACCTGCTGTAGTTGTTATTCTTAAAGTATCAGCGACACCATCTGCGTCTGTATCAACTTTATTAAAGCCGTACACTTCTGCTTTTCCTGTAAAGTCTCTTAAATCTGACATAGTTTTTTATCTCTTTTCCCTTATATTTATATATAATTTAAATATCACCAACATTAAATAATATTATACGTTTTCAGTTAATTTCCAACCGTAAGAAGCGCCAGTATAAACTATACCAACGGCAGCGTTATCAGTTGTAACCGTAAAGTCTTGATTTAATCCCATAATTTTATTACCGTTTCTTTGTACGGTTAAACCTGCTGTTGCAAAGTTATCAACTAAATCTAAAAATCTCATTTCATCACCTACACTTGGACTTGCCGGTAATTGAATTATAGCAGTACCACCACTTGTATCTACAAATGATCTTTGGCCTGCAACTACTGATAATACGGTTGAACCGTCACCTGTAATTGAATCCCAAGGTAAGTAACCACCAAGACCACCCCATTGAGAACCGTTATAACCTTCCCAAGAAGACTTGTCTGTGTTAAATCTTATTGCACCGGAGAATAAATCTACTCCTGCGTTTGATGGTCTTTCAGCTGTTGATCCTGTTGGAGGAACCATTGAGCCAATTCCCATTTTATCTCTTGTTAAATATCCTACAATTGCTCTTTCTACTGGTACAGCTCTGTTTGAATCTCCTGCCATTGTTTCGTCTGTAGAAAATTCATTAATAGCAGCACCTAGTTGAGCACCAATAGTACCTAAAGATAATTCTGTTAATCCTGATAAATCAAAAGCGTCTGCATTCAATGTAGCAGTACCAGTTGATTGTTGTACTCTGAATAAGTTACCTACTCTAAAGTCACCTCGTTGGTCTGTTGAAGT
>VTLG01007471.1_pt1 | contig 75994 bp, 71 predicted proteins | sample 4694571 | NCBI WGS metagenome assembly VTLG01 (sample SAMN12604809, study PRJNA352737) | marine metagenome | biome: ENVO:00000447; feature: ENVO:00000209|ENVO:00000569|ENVO:01000036; material: ENVO:00002151; isolation source: viral sequences binned using virsorter ...
GGATGACTCCCCCGCCTATGCGAAGTGGCTGGAGAAGCGCGAGCTTCTGTAAACACAACCCGCGCAAGCGGGCTTTTTTTTGTGCAATTTTTATATTTTTTTCTTGACAGCCGCGGGACCGGTCCCGCTGAGACTCAGTCTCATTAAAACTTTTTAATCGGTGGGACTACGGATGTCTAACCTCGCGTGTTATACTGTATGCATGAAGAATAAAGAAAGCGAGAGAGAAGAAACATTCACTTGGGGCCCTTTCGAGGTCACTGTGCACCCCGCCACCAACGAGGAAGATGAATGGGTTGAAGTTGAAGAAAGTTGAAAAAACTTCTTGACTTTTTGGCAAAATTGAGTTATAGTATTAACATGATGAATGAGAAATTGAAACCACTATTTGACCTAGACGGAACCCTTATCCGTGAGGAGCGCGGCTCCGACCGTCTATTTGATTTTCTGAAACCTCACGCAATCCTTAACCTCACAGAGCACGATTTGACTCCGCTCGGTATTTTGGTTAGAGACTCTGGCAAAGAATTTGACATTCTTACCGCACGCGGCCCAGAGAATGCACAGTTCATCCGCATAGCCCTTGAAGCTCTCGGATTCAATGTCGGTCGAATCGTCACCGTAGGCGTAGACGTTAACGAACCAAAAGACTGGGCCAAGGTTAGCAGCAAGCGAGTTGCAGCCAAGAAAATCAGAATTGCCAAATTCGTTCAAAGAAAGTTAGTTGACAATGACGAGCGGAATCTGGTAGGATTAGGCGAGTTAGGAGAATTAGTAAACCAAGAGCAAACGGAATTTTAGTATGAACATTGAAAACCATCGCATCCTGATTAGCCCAAAGGCTAACGCAACCCAACGCACTAAAAACCGTATCCGTGAGCACGGCGCAAAAGGTTTTATTTTAGAGCGTCGAAATGATAACGCCTTTCCGCCTATGTGGTTAGTTCGTGCATCTGATGACTGGCGGGGCTGGCTGCCAAAAGAAGAATTTCACTTGGAAGCTTGGGGCGAAGAATTTTTTGTAGAGAAGTTCTAGTATTTTATAGCTAGACTTTTATACCGGCGGGACCGGTCCCATTGAGACTGAGTCTCATTTTGTGAATAACTTTTTGATTTTAGGGGTTGACTTTTTTTCATTTTATGGTATAGTATTAACAAGATGAACGACATAAACAAGCTACAAGAAAACATTTACAGAGAGCAAACCGAGCGCGTGAAAAGATGGCACGAGCTAGTAGCAAAGGTAAAAGAATTAAAAAAGATTAAAAAAGCACTTGACAATTAAGCAGAAGTGTGGTATAGTATTAACATAATGAAGAACGAAACAATGAAAGCAAACAACCTAATCCTCGGAGCTATTTACATCAACGCACTCAGCGGCCAACCTTGCCGCTTGGTTAACATCGTATCCTGTGAGGGTGCGTGGCTAGAATCTTTTGACGGTTCTGGTTACGGTGTCACCGTACCATTCGACGCTGTGCATTACGCCAGCCAAGACGAAGTTGATGATTACTTGGAAGATTTACACGTTTACCAAGCGAGCCAAAAAGCTCCTTCTCACAAAGAGCTTCCAGCCTAACTTTGTGATTGACAAACTAACGGATTTAACCTATACTATAAACAGATGATGAAAACACTTATTGACGCTTTGGAAATTCTATTGATGCCGCTTGCCTTACTTGTGGCGGCGCACATTATTGTTCTTTGGATTATCCTTCCGACACTTATTATCTTATTTTAACATAAACCTATTATGCAAACTAAAACTAAAAAAGATTGGACGAACACTTTGTTCGTGACTAACATCGGAGTCATTGCGTTAATCATTGGCGTGGTGATTGGGCAATTCGTGAAGATTGTAGTTTAGACGGTCTGAACTCCTGCGCTTGAGCCTTTGAGGTCTGACCTGTAGCGACACAGCGCGATTATTAAGACCACCCCCCCTAGGGTACCCCCCCGGGGGGGTCTAAACTTTTTGCTTGACAGCCGGCGGGACCGGTCCCGTTGAGACTCAGTCTCATTAAGAAGTTTTTTTAAGTTTTTAATTGGTAGGACGGCGGATGTCCTACCCCCTGTGGTATACTGTACGCATGATGATTAAGAAAGCAACATACACCCTCTGGGACGGCAGCAAGCTGCTTCACACCTACCCCCACACCCGTGAGGGCTACAATGCAGCCTTAGAGCAAGCCGCAGACTATGGCGGCTACTGGCTCAAGATCTTCTCTAGTAGGGATGATCTGGTATGGTCAGCCAAGATGGCAGAAGAATTTGAAGAAAATGAATGGTAGGACTACGGATGTCCCACCCCCTATGGTATACTAGACGCAGTTAAAAGATTATGAAAGACAACAAAGAAAACCTACACGAATGGCTCGCAGAGATGAAAAGAAGGCGGGAGATCAACCGCAAGCGTGATGAGGAGCAAGCCCGTTGGGATGCCCAGTTCAACGCTCCACTCAACCAGAAAGACAGGGACTAGAGATTATGAATAACGAAGAAATGCAATTAGTAAACGACAATGGCACTTGGAAGATCAAGTGGAACGATGGATTCGAACGCAGCTTTGAATCCTTCTTTAAGGCCAAGCTACACTTTGTAGCATTGGTGAATCAACAAATCGCAATGGAGCGTTAAGATTATGAAACACTATTATATCAAACTATCACCATTCGAGAAGAAAGTAACCAAAGGTTACGATGGCCCCGATAATGTTTGCGCTCACTTTGATAGCGAACACAAGCCAGCAACTCCTAACTTTGTTATTGAGATGCAAAACGCTATCGAATTCTATTATAACCAGAACAAAAGATATTGGAACGGTTATGTAGTTGGTGACCTATACGTGCAAACAGGCCGTGAAGAAGTCACGTGCATGAGTCCTGCATACTTTGAAGGACACCGTAGCCAACCCATCTACAAGAAGGTAAACTAGTATGGAATTGATACCTATATTTATGACCGCTACAGTATTGCTTGCTTTTATTAGTGATCTATAAAAAGCCTGTAATTACATAGCGGCGGGACCGGTCCCGCTTATTGAGACCTAGTCTCATTCCAATTGTGAATAACTTTTTCATTTAGGGTATTGACTTTTTGTCATTTTTGTGGCATACTATATGTATTGAGAGTGAGAGACACAAAGAAAGTAACTAAGATGATGAACCTACCACCACTACCTGAAGTCACATGGGAAGTAACCTTTGAGAATGAAAGCACCGTGTTTATTGCCGCACGGGATGAGGCGCACGCTCGCCGCATCATTGAGAACAACGGCCTTTGGCGCAGGACACCAGAGTGCGAGCCAGTAAAGCACACTATCAAAAGCATAAAGTTAGCCTAATTGTGAATAACTTTATCTGGTGTAAAAGCCTCTGATATGCGAGAATCTAAACAGTCAAACGAAAGAGAAAAGAAGATGAACAAGAACACGAAGAAGAAGCCATCCCTCACCCGCAAGCTCAAGCCCTACTACTCCTGCGACGATTACGCAGACGGAACGCGGGTTGAGCGTTGGGCCAAGAAGAACAGTCTCGGTGATGTCATCGAGTGGAAGGAAGTAACTACGAATCCCTTCGGCGAGAAGTCCGTCGAAGTCACTCCGGCTGACCGCTGGTAAACACACGAACGAAAGGAAACAGATGGAAGCAATGAAGATGCTTACCCCGAATGAACTGCCCGAGTGGGCAGCATGGAACAAGAACAACTGGCTGCTCATTCTTAGTGAGTATGAAAGTTACGACATCAAGCCCCGGAGTCTTTACGACTTCAGCGCGTGGATGTGGATGGAAGCGCCTGAGCGCATCGAGTATTTGGCAAAGACTAATCCTCGTAACTATGATGAGTTGATGCTGAACGTATGGAACGAAGCCACCGATTTAGAATTCGGAATTGATGGCGGCGAAGACATGCGCGATGAGTTCTGGTTGGTATCCTGCACCGTCGAAGTAGATGGAGAGAGTCGCCCCGCTACCGAAGACGAATTGGATTACTTTAACGACAGGTTCGGCGTAGACATTGAGGATGCTGCGCGCGAGTACTGGACGGAGAAGTGCTTCTAGTGGTCTACGGTCTCCCCCCCTTAGTCGGGGGAGACCCCACCCCTTTTTGAAAAAAAAGAAGGGGTGCCTTTTTAAAAATTGGGGGGAGGGGATAAAAAAGAGTCTCCCCGAAAGTCTAAAAAATCCCGGAAGGTATCGTTAAAATAAGTGGACGATATATAAATTAAATAATTTTAATTAATTTCAAGCCGGACTAATCTAAGGGCGAAGGGGCCGGTTGGTCTTCTTTTAGAGCTATATAATCACGCATGGCATCCTCAGCCTCTTCGCGGCTAAGTGGATTTTCGTATATATTTCTTTTTTCGTTCTTAATTAACTCGGAAATACCCCAAAAGATATTTCTTTGATAATTGACATTCTCTTGCCTAGAGGTAGAACCTTTACGTTCTATGTAATTATGCACTGCATCTCCATTATGAGTAGCAGGAATTATGTTTTTAATGTATTTTAAATGGTACCAAGTTAGAATATCTTCAAAACCGGTGTTGCTAACCTCGTCTTCAGGAAAGAATGGCTCCTCTTCTGGCAAGAAATCGCATTTAAATAAGGTTGCCCAAGGACCAAAGGCTAATTTACGACTAGCAGTCGATGAATTTACTACTACATTTTGATTATTTGTTTTACGTCGATTAAAAGCGCCGACAACGTATTCTTTATCGTCAAGAGATTCGATTAATTTTGGCCGTTCGGGAAGCATTTCATCGTCTCCGTCCATAAATAAAACGTAAGGGTAGTCTTTTTTAAACTTGTGACACTCTTTAACTAATCTATTCTTTGCTTGACCAACGGTGTTGGCTTTGTTAAAGTCGTATAAATGAACCTTATCAGCGGTAATGTTCCGTGCGTAACGGGCCAGTTCCATTACGCTTTCGTCAGTGCTTTCGTCATCGCCATATAAAAGTATCCATTTTTTGCCACTTAAGGTATTATCCAGACTTTTGAGGCATCTTTCTAAATAATACTCTTGATTGTAAACGCTTAAAAGGACTTGGTATCCGACGGTCTCAGGTTGATATTCGTTAGTAAACATATAAAGCTTGATTTTGTATAAGAATAGCGTTATAATATTAAGAAGTCAAATGAAAGGTATCATTTTAGCTGGTGGAAACGGATCTAGATTATACCCTAGCACTATTGCGATCAATAAGCAGTGCTTGCCAGTATTTGATAAGCCAATGATCTACTATCCGCTGACCACTTTGATAGAAAACGGCGTTGAGGACATTTGTATTATATCTTCTGCAGATATGCTGCCTAATTTTAAAAAATTATTGGGTAATGGGTCACAGTGGGGAATTAATTTAGTCTATAAAGTACAAAAAGAACCAAAAGGTATTCCCGAAGCTTTTGTTATTGCCAAAAGTTTTCTAAATAAGGATGATGGAGTGGCATTGATACTTGGTGACAATATCTATTATGGAGCAAATGACATTTTAACTGATGCTTTTATGAATTTTAATTCGGGAGGAACAGTATTTGGCTATAGAGTGGATGACCCAGAGAGATATGGCGTTGTAGAAATGAGCGGTAACAAAGTTTTATCTATCGAAGAGAAGCCGAAGCGTCCCAAAAGTAATTACGCGATCCCGGGACTCTATCTTTTTGACTATGATGTTGTAGAAATCTCAGAAAATCTAAAACCCTCTAAACGCGGCGAGGTTGAGATTACAGACGTTATTAAAACTTACCTTCGTAATGACTCCCTAAGCGTATTTAAACTCCCCAGAGGCACAGCATGGCTCGATGCGGGCACTTCTAGTAGCCTATTTGAAAGCTCTGCGTACGTTCAAGCTCTTGAGAAGCGTCAGGGCGTAAAAGTTGGCTGTCCAGAAGAAGCAGCATACAATCAAGGACTAATAAATAAAACACAATTAAGAAAACTAATAAAAGACTTACCAACTTGTGAATATAAGGACTACTTATCAAGTGCATTAAAATATGAATAAAGAAAAGCTATGGTTATACTACTAGGATCAACTGGATATATAGGCCAAGAGTTTAAAAAGCAACTCGAGGAAAAAGGCGTTAAAACTCAATGCATTTCGCGCGCATACTATGATTATTATGATTTACATACATTAAGGGAAATATTAGACACAAAAGAGGTAGAATTTCTCATTAATTGTGCAGGATATACAGGAAAGCCCAATGTAGACGCTTGCGAGGATAATCAAGAAGAAGCAATGCTTGCTAATGTTACTTTAGCTAAAACTATCGCAAAAGCGTGCAAAATGACTAATACTCCTTGGGGTCACGTATCCTCCGGCTGCATTTATCAAGGCACAAAGGGCGCTAAGGGATTTACTGAAGATGACATGCCTAATTTTTCTTTCGATAGCCCTCCCTGTAGCTTCTACAGCGGCACGAAAACCCAAGGAGAGGAAGTCATACAGCAAGAAGGAAAAGACTATTATATTTGGAGATTAAGGATACCATTTAATGGAGAAGACTCACCAAGAAACTATTTAACTAAATTAATGAAATATCCCATGCTTTTGGACGCTAATAATTCTATTTCTCACAAGTCTGATTTTGTGAAATATTGTTTAGCGCTTTGGCAACAGAAAGCAGATTTTGGTATATATAATGTAGTTAATACCGGTTCAGTTACTACTAGGCAGGTAACAGATGAGATTAATAATATTTTGGGTATTGATAAAGACTTTAAGTTTTTTGAATCGGAAAAGGATATGTATGACATGGGCTTTGCGAGAACCCCCCGTTCTAATTGCGTATTAGATAATACTAAATTAATAGCCGCCCTTCGTCCTATACAAGTCCGCACCGCCCTTTCCGCTATCAAAGACTCACTAAAGCACTGGAAGGAAACAAAACAAGATAAAGATGATAATGGTATAGACAAAACCTTTTGGGACTAAGTTTATTAATGTTATTGTTGTTTTTGTTTTATAAGAGAAAATAAATTACATTTCCCGTTAGGGGAAATGAGTACTTTTTATAATAAGGTTATAATTATTAGATAAAATGAACCCTCATAGAGTAACAGCTGATTTCGAGCAAGCACTGTGTGCCTACACCGGAGCACCATATGCCGTAGCTACAGATTCTTGTAGTAATGCCCTATTTTTAAGCTTAAAGTGGGTAGGAGTTAAAAACCAAACAATTTCTATACCAAGTAACACATACATGTCTGTTCCATGTCAAATAATCCACGCCGAAGGACAAGTTAACTTTGAAAAGTCTCCCAGAAGGCTAACTGGAGCCTACAGACTAAAGCCTACGCCGGTATGGGATAGCGCTTTGAGATTTACTAGCGGCATGTATAAAAAGGGACAATTCATGTGTTTGTCGTTTTCTGGGCCCAAAAAAATTCTAAAACTTGGCAAGGGAGGAGCAATCCTTACCGATAATGTAAAAGCCTACGAGTGGTTTAAAAAGGCTAGGTATCATGGAAGAAACCCAGTAGATCATCTAACCGACAATTTTGATATGGTTGGCTGGAATATGTATATGCCCGTAGACACTGCCGCTAGGGGTTTGGTTCTTTTAGCCGGTATGGGTAAAAATAAAGATGTATCACAAGAATATCAAGACCTTTCTAAATTTAACGTATATAATGTAAAATGAGTGAAATAGACATAAATGCAAATGTTCCGGGTTATGGTGATAATCCAATAGTTGTTAAAAACCATTTATGGTACGATTGTAGCTTTGGAAAGGTTAAAACACAATGTGAATCAAGGTATTCTATTGATCCCGTTAAAGATTATTTAAAAAATCAAAAAGATGGAATATTTGTAGAAATCGGAGTGTTCGGTGGGGCTACCTTACTGGGAATATATGAAACATGTAAAGCTAATAATATTAAAATATATGGAATTGATCCCTTTGAGAATATAAACATATTTAATGGAGCTAGCGAAGAAGATACCAATAAGGACATTGCGCTTTTAGCTAGAGAAGACGCAAGAGACAGAAAAAATAACTTATTAGAAATTATTGAACAGCACAAATTGGATATCAACATCATACAAAAAGAAAGTTGGCAAGCTTATCAAGAGTTCGAAAATAATAGTATTACCTGCATTCATGTCGACGGCGACCATTCCCACGAAGGAGTTAAAAAAGACTTAAATTTATTTTGGAAAAAAATAAAATCTGGAGGCATGATCCTTAATGATGATTACTATTGGGAAAGCTGCGCAAAAGCAATTAATGAATTTGTTTCTGATAATAAACATGATATAGTTATAGGGGAAAAACAGTTCCCATCAAAACACCTTATGTTTAAGAAATAAATGAAAATTACACACATTAACCACGCTTCTTTGCTTTTAAAAAATGAAGTGGGGCATTATTTATGGATTGATCCATGGGTAATATCTCCAGCTTTTGAAACTTGGACACAGGACCCTTCTCCAACGGCTCAATTTATATTAGATATATTAAATATCCCAAAAGATAAAATTTCAATTATAATTAGTCATGGACATGACGATCACATAGATGAATATATATTATCCAAATATTTCTATGGCGTAGATATTCTTATACCCAAATTTCCCGTTAAGGGATTTTATAGGCGAGCAGAAAGAACCGTCGGAAAAAATGTTATAGAAGTTGGCAGCGAAACCATAGATTACCAAGGCTGGGAAATAACCAATTTTATAGGAACCGCAAGTCCAGACGGAGATGATACTATTTTTACTATCTCCGAAGGAGATCAAATTTGTATACATGCAAACGATAATTGGCAAGAGTATGATGGTAAGCTCTTAAATGATTTAAAAAGCAAAATTAACAATTATAAAATAGAAAATAGAAGATACTGTGTTCAATTAGGAATTGCGGATACTTATCCTCACGGGTATATAAACTTTGATGATCAACATTGCGAGCGCTTAATGAATGAAAGAGTTTTAAATTATTCATCCGCTGTTCAACAAAATATAAAAAATTTAAATGTGGAAGGTGCATTTATATACGCTAATCAAGCTGCGGTAGATCATGTTTTAGAAAGATCTATAAACTACGAGGAAGATGTTAAGCTTAAAATAGTTAAGGAGTGCGCATTAACAAAACAATTATATCCCGGTGCTATTGTAGAAGATTTTCAAAATTACAACAGTGATGATCAATTAAAAGCGTATCTTAAAGATGAAAACATATTTGATTATTTACTTAAGAAGTATACATCTGAGGCTAAAGAGTATATAGAAAGAAAACACAAGAATCCAAAAGAATTCGATTTTGAGTTTTCTATACTTAATAAAAGCCAAAAGCCAAATAAAAACAAAATCACATATTCCGCCGCCAAAAGCGTATGGTCGAACATACTTATAGGAAAATCTCATTTTGAAGCGATTACTATAGGTGGCCTAGGCGTTATTCATAAACCCGATGGCGTAAATATAGCGGAAGGTCACCATTGGCTAAATAAATGGGCCTATAAACAGCAAAACGTTTTAAGGTCTAAGGGTATTTTTGATGAGTAAAACGCTCATAATAGGCAACGGTGGATTTACCAAGCAAATTTACGAGACTTTAATTTCTCTTAATTTAAAATTTGAATTACATGATGATACCGATCCCTCTAAAAAAATTAACATAAAAAGTTTTGACGGTTTAATAGTGGCCGTAAGTGGTACAAAAATTAGAGAAAAAATAAAAAATAGATATCCTCTTCCTCATAAGACTATAATTTCTAAGGGAGCAAGCGTGAGCTCTTTGTCTAGAGTAGGAGAAGGCTCAATAATATTAAATAATACTATAATTGAACCCGACGCGATTATCAATGAACATAGCATAATCAATGTTGGCGCTCAAGTACACCACGATTGTAAGATTGGAAAATATTGCGAAATAGCGCCCAAGGCCGTACTGTTGGGCGGATGCCAAATAGGTGACTACAGCTTTATAGGCGCAAATGCTACCGTGTTACCCGGTGTAAAAATAGGAAAAAATGTTACAATTGGCGCAGGCGCTGTCGTTGTGAAAGACGTACCGGATGATACAACGGCGAAAGGGGTACCCGCAAAATGAATAAAATTAAATTTACTATAGACAGAAAAGAAAGTCAATTTGACATCACAGGTTCACCCGACTTTAGACACGGAGAAGATATAGTAGTTTCAAATGAGAAAACAGATCTTTGTTTTAGTCAGCCTTGGTACAAATTGGGTTACCAAGCAATTTCTTGTTTTAGCCCCAAAGAATTCGAGGGCTTAAAAAATGGCGTATCTGAATCAATTAAAAAGATAATTAAAGATAACACCGAAATAAACACTGATGGATTTCAACTTGAAAAATATCATAAGTTCGTAAAATCTGACGAAGAGCATTTTAAAGTTGTCGGTAAAACTAGAAATTTATTTTCAGAAGACTTTGATTTTCCAATTAATAAGTTAATATCTAAATTTTCAAAAATGTTAGACATAGGATTAACTGATATTGACCCCGAGTTAAACAAAAAACTTCATATAATTATCAGAGTTAATAGGCCTAAATCTTCAGACTACAACCCGCCGCATAAAGATATGTACGAAGCTTATGATGGTCATTTAGAATTTAAAACGCAATTCATAAATTTATGGATTCCGATAGCTGGAGTAACGAACAAAACGAGTTTACCTATTGCTCCTTCAAGTCATTTAATTCCAGAAAGCAAGATCCTTAGGACTTTCGATGGGGGAGTAATCGGAGGTAATAAATATCACGTAAGACTAATTAAAGAATGGGCTAACTCTACCCACTTAATTCGGCCAAACGTTAAATATGGCGAAACATTAGTTTTTTCTTCACACTTAATTCACGGTTTAGCTACTAATGAAGAGGAAGATACAACTAGGGTAGCTTTAGAATTTAGATTATTTAAAAAATGAAAAAATTAAAGTATATAGTTTATAATGCAACAGCAAAAAGTCGTAGAATATTTGGCTGTGGAGGTTGTTATTCATTGGCTATCCTGTTTAGGGATCTAAAAAGCGTAGGCGCTGACGTTTATCTTTCGCACCGAGCCTTTAATGCACCGGGATTAACGCCTTACGAAGAAAAGGACTTTTTGGAAAATAACGAAGTAAATCTTAATGAATGTATCGTTATATATCCAGAAGTGACCTCGGGAAATCCGATTGGAGCTAAATACATTGTACGTTGGCTGTTGCATTGGCCCGATTACTTTACCCCCGTTTCTGATTCGTGGAACAAAGAGACAGATTTATTTTTTGCATACCAAAATTGGCAAAAATTAAAAAGTGAAGAAATGGGGTACCGCGTGGACGGAATGTTGTCGAGTTTTAGTGTCAATCATCAAATATTTAAAGATTTGGGTAGAACAAGATCGGGGGCGTGCTTTACACAAAGAAAGGGCCCGTTAAAGGGTAGTAAGATAAATGATTTACCAGAAGGAGCGGAAGACATAAGTCACGTGACTTCTAGGGGAAATTTAGATGCGCTTGCTCACGCTTTTAATAAATATGAAGACTTTTACTGTTTTGACGAACAAAGCCACCTTTCTGTTTTAGCTGCATTGTGCGGGTGCAACTCGATTGTAGCAAGTCAATCGACTACTAGAGAAGAGTATTTTAAAGGAAGACCGGGACACTTTAAATACGGTATAGCCTACGGTATGGAAGATATTGAGCACGCTAAAAGCACCAAGGGTTTAGTAAAAAATGTATGCTTAGAAGAAGAAGAGCGGTGTGTTCAAACCGTTAAAGATTTTGTAGCATTTACTCAAAAAAAATACAATTAGACTTTTTACTTTAAATGTGTTAAATTAATGAGTATGCATATTGACATTGTAGCTGTTACTTACCATCAGGATGAGACGATGAAGTGTTTTATAAATAGCCTAAAGTCTCAAACAAACCCTAACTGGAGCTTGTATATTATCCACGATGGTGAGGACGATTTTTTTCACGAAATGAAAAAGGACTTAGAGGATAATGGCTATCTTAATGATAAAATTGTTTACGATTGCAAGCCTCAAAAAGCAGATAATCCATGGGGTCATGAGTCAAGAGACTTCGGCATAGAAAAATATATTGAATCTACAGATGACCGTTTTTTAATTCATACCAATGTAGATAATTATTTTACCCCCATGATGATAGAATTTATTCTAGAAACTTTAGAGGACGCTCCGCAATGTAATTTTATGTATTGGGATTGCGTGCATTCTCATGATAATTATTTTCTTGATCCTCCGGGTAAGTATGGACATTTAAGATCACAACTTCAAGAATGCGGTATAGACATGAGTTGCGTGGCCGTAAAAAATAGTATTGCAAAAGCTAACGGATTCAAATATAATAGTAAGAATGCGGATTGGTATTATTTTTCAGATATTTTACAACAAATAGACGTTAGTAACACCGTTGTTAAGTTAAACAAAATACTGTACGTACACAACTAATGAACATATTAATCACAGGTGGAGCGGGATTTATAGGCGCAAACTTCCTCAAGTATATGCGGAAGAAAAGGTGCGGCTCTAAATTAATGGTTGTTATGGACAGCTTAACTTACGCATCGGATTATAGTAATATTGCCGATGCCGTATTCGACCATCCAAAAATAAAATTTGCTAACGTAGATATAAGAGATGCTAGATACGTAGACGCTACTTTCGTTAAATATGGAATTACTCATGTCATGCATTTCGCTGCCGAATCTCATGTTGATAATTCTATAACCGGACCGAGGACTTTTGTGGAGACTAATGTTTTAGGGACACTTAATCTTTTAGAGTCAGCCAGAAAGCATAATATCCAAAAGTTTCACCACATTTCAACTGACGAAGTGTACGGCCACTTGGAGAAGGGAGATAAGAAGTTTACAGAAGATACTCCATATGCCCCTAGGAACCCGTATTCGGCTTCTAAGGCGTCTTCTGATCATTTGGTACGTTCGTACTACCACACCTATCAAATGCCCGTCACGATATCAAATTGCTCCAATAACTACGGTCCCTATCAGAATGAAGAAAAGTTTATTCCAAAAATTATTAATTCAATTTTAAATAGAAAAAAAATCCCTATATATGGAACTGGGCAAAATATAAGAGACTGGATCCATGTTGACGACCATTGCGAGGCATTACTAAAAATATTACAAAAGGGTAAGGCCGGCGAAACTTACAATATAGGCTCAAATTGCGAAAAGAAAAACCTTGAAGTTGTTTATGCTATATGCGATCTTTTAAAAGTAGAGCCTGATCTCTGTATAGAGTTTATCGAAGACAGACTCGGGCATGATTTTAGGTATGCCATAGATAATACCAAAATTAGAAAAGAGTTAAAATGGAAACCGAAAATTACGTTTGAGAAAGGAATAGCAAAAACGGTTTCCCACTATAAATATAAATATGATACTGAATTTGAGGATTTATAGTGTGTAATATTAATTAATGCCTGCTAAGAAAACTAATTCTACTGGTAAGGTTAAAATAAGAGGCGATAGGGAATTCGCCGATAACCTAAACGAAACTGACCACAGATTTGTCCCAGACAATCCCATTAAGAGACAAATAAAAATCAATCAATTACCTTGGACCGATAAACAAAAAGAGTTTTTTAGGGTAGCTTTAGACTATAATACTAAGGTAGTTTTTGTTAATGGACCAGCGGGTACATCAAAAACATTATTGTCAGTATATTGTGGACTACAGCTTTTAAACATGAAAGCTATTTCAGATATTATGTATCTGAGATCAGCGGTTGAAAGTTCTGAGTCTAAACTGGGTTTTCTCCCGGGGTCTGCAGATGATAAGCTCAAATTTTACAATTTGCCATTTTTGGATAAATTAGACGAGCTACTAACATCTACTAGACCAGAAAAACTACTAGAAGAAAATAGAGTTTCTATGTTTCCAGTGAATTTCGCAAGAGGAATGAACTGGAAAGGTAAATGCATCATCTTAGATGAAGCACAAAACTCTACAATAAAAGAGATTACTACCGTTCTTACCAGAATGGGTGAAGGAAGCCGGTGTTTTGTATTGGCCGATCCAATGCAGACTGACTTAAGAGGAGAAAGTAATCAAGGCGCTTTTGAGAAGCTTGGTAAGATATTCTCCGATGAAGAAAGTATGAACATGGGTATTTATAACTTTAACTTTACTGAAGAAGATATTATGAGATCTGAACTTGTTAAGTTTATAGTCAAAAAAGTTAGAGAGGGGGAAGAAAAATGAGTGCTAGAAACAAAAAAGAAACAGAACTAGATTTAAAAATAAAACAAGCTGAGCTAGATCAAAAACTAGCTGAAATTGAAAAGACTAAAGCTGAAACTGAAAAAATGCAAAGTGAGTCCGGTAAGGCTTACCTTGAATATGAAAAAGCTTTGGGCTCTAGAAACAAAGATACATATACTGATGAAGAAAACTGTTTATACAGATTTTCAAAAGATGTTTCTCATCACTCTGTTCAAGCTTGCATGACCAAACTTACTCAGTGGCACAGGGCCGATCCCAAATGCGATATTGAAATAGTATTCTCTTCTCCCGGAGGTTCAATCATTGACGGCTTCGAGTTGTTTGATTTTATTCAAGACTTGAGAAATCAAGGTCACAAGGTTACTACCGGTTCTTTAGGTATGGCTGCGTCCATGGCAGGCATTCTACTTCAAGCCGGAGACGTTAGATGGATCGGTCATCAAGCTTGGTTAATGATTCATAGAGCGGCGTTCGGAGCGATTGGTAAAACCTACGAAGTTGAAGATGAAGTCATGCTAGTTAAAAGGATTGAGGAAAGAATCCTTGATATTTTCACTTCCCGCTCTGAACTAAGCAAAATTAAAATACAAAGAAACTGGGATAGAAGAGACTGGTGGATAGACGCTGACGAAGCAGCAAAACTTGGGTTAGTTGACGAGGTTAGAGCTATGATGCCCGAGCACCAAAACAATACCGAAAAGCCTGCAGCAAAAAAAACTGCCGCAAAAAAGAAAGCGAAAAGAAATGTACGGAAAACTAAAAGATCCTGAAAAATATGGAGCATGGACTAGAGCGATTAAAGCTTGGTTAAAAAAAGTTTGGAATAGAGCTAGACATTGGTGCTGTAAAGTGGGACTTTGTAACTTAAATAAATGCAGTTGCAAATGTCATAAGAAAGATGATTCTTAATTTTACTAAAAAATTTATATTCTTGTCGAATCCGAAATGTGGGTCTACTTCAATTCGGGAAGTATTAAATTACTTTGGTCACGCACAAGTAACGCAGCGCACCTTAATGGAGAGCATGCGTGACGAAATAAACAATGGTGAATACGAGGTCAACCCAGCAAATTTATTGCACGTAAGCGCTCACGAAGCCAAAAATTACATCAACGAAGTGCCCGAGGAGGAATTTCCAAGTTGGGAAGATTTTTATACTTTTACTACAGTAAGAAACCCTTGGAAAAAAATGGTCTCTTATTATTTTATGTCTCAGCCAGATAAAAACTGGAAAACCATTTTCGACCCAGAAGCGGAAAGAGACATGCCTAGTAGATTTAGTAAACATTTTAATGATTTTTGCAAATGGGTTATAGACGAGGGAAGGGGGTTACCTTCCTATGAATTTTTTTGCTGTGATTGGGACACCAAAGAACAGCTAGTTGACGACGTGTTTAAATTGGAAGAAATTGATGATGTCTTTTTTAGCTCGCTAAAAAGGGAAACGGATATAGAATTTCCAATGCAGAAACTACCAGATTTGATGGCGGACGTGAAAACAGAAAGATATACTGATAATTTTAAATTTAAAGGCAACCCTTATGATCTATATAATGAAGAGACTGAAGCTTTAATTGCTGAGGTCTATAAATCTGATATAGAAAAATTTGGATATGTCTTCGGAGAATAAAATAGCTTTACATACTTCTTTTTGGCCCAACTCAGATCATTACCCTTCTTTGAGCGATAAATTTGATAGGTTATATTCTTTAAATGAAATTTTAGTTAACGCAAGTAATTATCAATACGAAACGGATATTTTTATCCATGAAAATCGGGCGTTTGATTCGGTTAAGCCTTGGCTTATCGAATATTCAAATGGACAATTAAATTTTATAAAACATGACATATCTAAACTGTCTTCCCCACTGCATATGCCGTTTTTATCCAGAAAGTTACTCTACGAACAAAAAGACAGATATGACATCTTCATGTATATCGAAAGTGATATAGGCTTTACGCAAAGCAACTTAAACTATTGGTTAAAATATAAAGACGAGTGTATTCAAAGCAACTGCAACCTAGCTTTTGCAAGAACAGAGGTAGACGATTTTCCTTTTTGTGATTTATATTGGGTAGAGGGTAATAGATCAAAACTAAAAGATCCGCGCTGGGAAGATACTTACTTATCTAAGAGACAAATAGGCGATAAAGATTATTTACAAATTTATTCGTATTGGGCGGGTTGGATATACGACAAAAAAGAATTTAATAAATGGGCTCAAGAAGACTTATTTCATTTACAAAACAAAATCGATCAAAAAATAGAAATTAAACATCCTAATTATAAAGATAGGTCAAGAAAAATATCAATAGAGGACGCCGCTTGGGGTTACCATTGCCCCATTTTTGACAGGTATAAAACCTCCGCGGGTGTTATACCGATAATAGACAAAAAAATTCCCGAAGGCTGCCTAGTGAATCATATGACAAGTAATTTCTTAGCTTCTAAAAGATTCTCTGTATATAAAATCAAAGATGTCTTTCCACCTTTACAGAGAGATCATGGGCCAAGTTATTGATTCTTATTGCTAGAGCTTTTATTTCATCATCATCATCTCTGCAGTAGTATAGAGATAGCTTCATCATTTCTTCTAGACTCGCTAGGACTTCCTTTTTGTGGTCTTTGTCCATATCTATTTTAATATACACGGCATAAAAAATTAACAAAATAATTCAAATCGTGGTATAATATATATTACTATGTTAAAGTTATATTGTCAAAAATGCGGAGCACTTAATAGTTATGTTTCTGAGAAGCCCAATTTCTGCCAGAAATGTGGCCAAAGCTTTTCGACAGAACAGCCTGCTGCACCGACTAGTCCTCAGCCCGAAGTAAAAGCTCAGGTCGCAGGTATAACCACAGAAGATGATGAGGGTACAATCAATTTTAATAACTTATCAGCTTTAGATGTGGATATCACTCCGTGGAAAGCTAGTACTGATCAATTGGGAGCTATAGCCGGAACGGCGAACTCTGGGCAACTAGATAATTTTGCTCCGCCGCAGGGTCATACTCCTTATACCATGGATGATTTCAAGAGAGAAGCTGGCAGCAGCAAAGCGCAAAATGAGCCCGAAGAAACCTAAAAAAAAGACAGCTAAAAAGAAGTCTGTAAAAAGGGTTAAAAAATTAAGGTACGAGGATTGTTCGGATATTATAAATGAGGAGATAGCAAAGAAAAGGTATAAATGGAATTTAACTTCTTTAGCTTGGATTGATTTTGAAGATGTATCTCAAATATTGAGATTTCACATCTTTAAGAAGTGGCACTTGTATGATCAAACAAAAAACATAAAGCCGTGGATAAGGACAATAATATCCAATCAAATAAAAAATTTAATAAGGAATAATTATACCAATTTTATTAAGCCGTGTTCCAAGTGTGAAGCGGCCAAAGGTGAGAACGGATGTGAAATATATGAAACGCAATCCAGCTTATGCCCCCTATACAAAAACTGGGAGAAAAATAAAAAAGCTGGCTTCGCAGCAAAAATGCCCGTTCCACTTGAAAATTACAAACAAGAGGTTTACCATATAGAAAACAGTAATGAATTTGACATAGAAAAATCTGCCAAAATTTTACACAATAAAATGAAAGAGATTTTAAAGCCCCATGAGTGGAAAATATACTCTTATTTATATATAGACAATTTAGACGAACTAACTGCAGCAAAAAAGATGGGATACAAAACGTCAGAGAAGAACAAGTCTCCCGGATATAAACAAATTAAAAATGCTAAAAAGAAAATTATAGAAAAAGTTAAAGAGCTATTAGACAGTGATCAATTGGATATTTTTTAATGAGCAAGATAGAGTTATCAGAAGAACAAAAAGAAAGAGTCCTAAAAGAATGGGAGGATAAAGAAGATAGTCCGCCCTCGCTTCTAGAACTAATAAGGATTGCTTACCCAGAGCAACCCCACTTAGATGGAAGAAGTAAAGAGGGGAAAGCGGTCAAGGCTTTCTTGGCTACCAGAGAAATTAAACCTCTGGCGTCTCATCAATATCAGCCCAAGAAAACAGATTTAACTGAAGAACACCAAGAGTTTATTAACAATAATTTTGGTATGATGTCTTCCGTTGAAATGGCTCGAATTATTTTTGGTAATAACGAACTAACCAATTTAAATCAAGAATCTAGAGCAGTAGATGAATACGTTAAGACACTAAACCCGGCGGCAGCGTTTCAGCCGCAAAGTGAAATTCCGCAAGAAGATTATAAGCCACCCAAAACTATACCTGCGGCAATAAGTAAAATTAACCATTACGTTTTAGAGGGGGTAGATAAAACCAAATTAACGCCCAGAAACAAAAAAGATATTAACGCTTTAATTGGTTACCTTCATACTTATAGGTTTCTCCATCATATGAACACCTATGAAAATCAAACGGATAGAGAATTATATGAAAGCAGTTTCATTCGGTATACTTGGGATAAAAATGACTTAACTCAAGAAGAAGTAGATCAGTATATAGTTATGTCTGGAGAAGTGGTAATTGCCTCCAATATTCAAAGAAGGGTTGAGCGCCTGCAACAGCACCTTGACGCTTCGGCTGAAGATACAGAGGGAAGGCGAATAGCTATGGCGCTCGTGGAGTCCATCAGTACGGCCCAAACAGAGTACAATCAATGCGTAAACCGTCAGCAAAAGTTATTAGAAAGTCTTAAAGAAAAGCGTAGCGATAGACTTAAAAAGCAAATTAGCAATAACGCTAGTATACTTAATTTGGTAGAGATGTGGAAAGAGGAAGAGTCTCGCAAAAAGATGATTCAGTTGGCGGAAATGAGAAAAGAGGCAGTCAAAGATGAAATAACAAAATTAGGAACCATGGACGAAGTAAAAGCTAGGATCATGGGCATATCAGAAGATGAGGTATTAAATGGTTGAATGTAAAATATGCGGGAAGATGTTCGAAAACGACACGGCCTTACATAGACACTTAAGGTCTCACAAAGTTTTAGTCGTAGATTATTACCACGCGCATTACCCTAGGTATGATCTATATACGAATGATTTAATTAAATTTAAAAATAAAAATCAATATTTCTCAGAAGATTTTAATAGTAGACCAAACATGAGGCAGTGGTTCAAGACAATAGACCAAGAAAAAGCAAAGAATTATTGTCATGATTATTTAAATAAAAGGATCAAAAATAAAAAGTTAAAATATACCCCATGCGAAGTACAAGTTAGGTCAATAATGTGTCCGCCCGTACCTTTCTTGCAGAGCTCATTGGGTGGTTATTATAATTATGTCGAACAGAATTTCGGCTTAAAAAATAAGTATACAAAGTATCCCGAATCAATACAAGTTAAGGAACCTAAAAATAACAGTTTAACTAAAGAAGTTTATAAAATTTTTGTTGACACTCGAGAGCAAAAACCATTAAAATTTAATTATCCGATAGAGGTACAAACCCTAAAGTTCGGCGACTATTGCTTTAGCGACTCTGCGGTAAGTCTTAATACTTACATTGAAAGAAAGTCTATTACTGATTTTATTGGTACTATGAGCGGGGGTTACGAAAGATTTAAAAAAGAAGTAGAAAGATCTGAAGAGGCTGGAGCAAAGTTAATTGTTTTAGTGGAAGAAAGTTTAAGTAATTGTTTATCTTTTAATTTTTTACCTTACGTATCTAAAAAAATAAAAGCCTCTCCAGAGTTTATATTTCATAATGTTAGAGACCTATTACAGACTTATGAAAATTTACACTTTCTATTCGTAAAGGGTCGGACGGAGGCGACTAGAGTAACAGAAAAATTATTTTTAAATGGCGCTGCCTATCACAAAGTAGACCTACAGTTAGCCTATGATTTAAAGATGTTATAACATGTGGTATTGCCCAGATAAATATAAAAAAGATATCCCTAATATCAATCAAGAGCTTTTAAAGCTAGAGGGAGACCTTTTGGATAAAGAAGCAAAAGTAAGTTTGGCTCGCTTTTTGAGATCCAACTTGGGCTTTACCACGGAATTAATTTCAGGTATTAAACTGGCTCCATTTCAAGAAATTACTCTTAAGGGCATGATGAATAGAAACTTCTCCATGTGTGTATGGGGTCGTGGCTGTGGTAAGACTTTTATTGCCTCGGTGTTTTGTTTTTTGCAATGCATATTTGAACCCGGAACTAAAATACTTATTGCGGGTCCGACTTTTCGTACTGCTAGATTTATATTTGAAAACTTAGAAAAGATTGTAGACTCAAAAGGGGCGGAGCTACTCATGCAGGCCTTCGGGGCGAAATCCAAGCGCAATGATCAATTTAAGTGGGACATTAATGGAGGGACAATTACAGCTATCCCATTGAGCGGAGAAAAAATTCGTGGTTTCCGCGCGAACATATTGGTTCTTGATGAGTACCTTTTGCTTCCCGAGGATTTAATTAAAACAGTATTGATGCCCTTCTTGGTCGCTCCGCAAGATATGAAAGAGCGTATTGAAATTAGAGAAATAGAAGACAAGCTTATTGCCGAAGGAAAAATGAAAGAGGGGGATAGGATGGTTTTTGAAAACGACTCCAAGATGATAGCTCTTTCATCTGCTTCTTATACATTTGAAAATTTATACAAACAGTATAAAGAATGGACAGAAAAAATTTACAATCAAGAAATGGGGGACGCTGACTATTTTATTTCTCAAATGGGATATGAAGCTTTACCGGATCATATGATTGATACTACCGTTATTGAAGAAGCGCAGCAAGGAGGACAAAGTCATTCAAGTTTTCAGCGAGAGTACTGCGCTCAATTTACAGATGGATCGGATAGTTATTTTAGCGCAAAAAAAATGCACCTTTGTACTATACCAGATGGAGAATCACCCACCACAAAAATAGTCGGAGATAAAGGTAAAAAGTACATATTAGGAATTGACCCAAGCTTTTCTAACAGCCCCACCTCTGATTTTTTTGCTATGTCTATTCTTGAATTAGACGAAGAAACCCAACAAACCACCCTAGTACACAGCTATGCCGTAGCGGGTGGAGATCTTAAAGATCATATCCGATACATGTACCATATAGTTAAAAACTTCAATTTAGAAATGATTTGTATTGATAATGCGGGTTACCAATTTATAGACAGCTGTAATGAAAATGGCTTATTTAAAAATGATAAAATTGAATTAAAGTTCTTTGATTTTAGAAGTGACTTAGATGGAACAGATTATGACAAAGAGCTACTCAAAGCTAGAAGGGCTTACAACAAGGAGGGGGGAGTTATTTGCTTTAAGCAGGTTTTTGCGTCAGAATGGCTACGTAAAGCAAACGAGCACTTACAAGCAAGCATAGACCATAAAAAGATTTGGTTCGCCTCAAAAGCTGTGGCTAACCCCGAAGCTTTTAATAGATATTCGAGCCAAAGAGTTACTCTAAAAAATATTCCGGAACCGACCGTATTAGAGTTTATAGAGGCGCAGGATGCGTTAATTTATCAAACAAAGAAACAGTGTACCTTGGTTGAAGTTAAAACGACCGCAAGGGGCACACAGACATTTGACCTTCCTCAGCATTTAAAACGGTCTACAAGCGCAAATAGAGCCAGAAAAGATAACTATACGACTCTCATGTTATCAAGCTGGGCGGCAAAGTGTTATTTTGATATGATGGCCAAACCAATGGAAGATAATACTGGAACTTTTGTTCCAACGATGATATAATTAGTGTAAATATTTAGAGAGATGAAAAAAGGTCAAAATAGCCCAAAAGAGACAAAAGCGGAGGCGCCCGCTAAAAGAACCAGAAGAACCAAGGAAAAGCCTGCGTCTTCTGCCACCCCGTTGATGGAGTCCGTAGCGTCCACAAACACTCGAACCAGAAGAAATAGGGCCGCTACTATTGACCAAACCGATAGATTTACTAATATTGACAAAGGAATGATTCCTTTTAACTATAGTCAAACTGGCTATGGTAATAAAACTTCCAATATTGATGTAAGAGATGCTGTTATTTTATGTCAAAAAGCTTACTATAATTTTTCTGTATTTAGAAACGCCATCGACATGATGGCTGAGTTTTCATGTAGCGATATTTATCTTACTGGGGGCAGCAAAAAGTCAAAGGAATTTTTTAACACTTTATTTAATAAAGTAAACATGTGGAGTCTGCAAGATAGATTCTTTAGAGAGTATTATCGATCTGGTAATGTTTTCGTATATCGTCACGATTCCAAAATCAAAAAGACCGATCTTAATAAAATGACTAGAACTTTTGGTTTGGCGGCAGCTACTGAAAAATACGTTATTCCTAGTCGGTATACAATATTAAATCCCGCGGATATTCAAGTAGGGGGTAACATTTCATTTTCAGCAAATACTTATTACAAACGTATAAATGGTTTTGAGCTATCTAGACTCAGAAACCCAAGAACAGAAGAAGACAAGGAAGTCTTTAACTCTTTACCAGAAGAAACTAAAGAGCAAATTAAAAAAACCACAGACGTCAATATACCTCTCAGCGAAAAGAAAATTAACGCTATATTTTATAAAAAGCAAGATTACGAGCCGCTTGCTGTACCAATGGGTTACCCGGTTTTGGATGATATAAACTGGAAAGCGGAAATGAAAAGAATGGACATGGCTGTAGCAAGAACCATGCAGCAAACCATCCTGTTGGTAACAATGGGAACCGATCCAGAAAAGGGTGGAGTTAATCAACAGAATCTAGCAGCAATGCAAGAGCTATTTAGAAATGAATCTGTCGGCAGAGTTTTAATTGCAGACTATACAACTAAAGCGGATTTTGTTGTGCCCGAAATCGGTAATATTCTTGACCCCAAAAAGTATGAAGTCGTAGATAAAGATATTGCCATGGGGTTAAGTGCTATTATAACTGGCGGTGCAGAAAAGTTTGCCAATCAGTCCATTAAGGTTGAAATGTTTGTAGCTAGACTTAAACAGGCAAGGGAGGCTTTCTTAAATCAGTTCTTAATGCCTGAGATTAAAAGGATCGCTAAAGATTTAGGATTTAAATCTTATCCTCACGCTAACTTTCACAAGTTATCATTAAAAAATGATCCAATACTGGCTAGAATTTATGCGCGGTTTGTGGAAATGGGAATCATGACTCCGGAAGAAGGCATGCAGGCAATTGAGCACGGCAGACTTCCTTTAAACGAAGAGTCTGTTGAGTCGCAAAATGAATTTAGAAAGCTTAAAGATCAAGGCCTTTACGAGCCAATGGTGGGCGGCCCTAATACGCAAAAAGAGCTAGCGGAGAAGCAGGCTGATGTTCAAATGGAGATGCAAGAGAAAAACATGGAGCAACAGCAAAAAATTCAACAGGTTAAAGTTGATCAAACACAAAAACCCTCTAATGAATCGGGTAGGCCAGCTGGAACTAATTCTCCCCAAACAACAAAAGAAGTTAGTCCCATTGGTGCGAAATATACTAAAGACGGTAAACAATATAAATCATATAACTTCTTATTAACTAAAGTTAAAGACTCATTTGTTCAGGCGGATAAGTTGTGTAAAAAAGTAGAAGCTTCATTAAGGAGAAAGCATAAAGTAAAAGAGCTAAATGAAAGCCAGACAGCTATCGCGTTTGACATTACTAAAGTAATCATCGCAAATGAGGAGCCAAGTGATTGGAATAAAAAAGTAAAAGAATATTTACTCAGTCCAGTTGATACTAACCCAGACAGAGTCAAAGAAATACAAGAAATTGCCGCTAATCATCAAGTAGACGATTACCTCGCAAGTCTATTATACATAAGTAAAGAATGACATGGCAAGAAATAGAGTACTTCATAATGTTCAAGACGTATTCGTAGGGTCTACGCCTGACGAAACAGATAACTTGGTTACCGGCATAGTTGGTCACCAAGTTTTAAAAAGATTCACTAGAGTGCAGTCTTTTAACTACTCTATAGACTTACCCCAACAAGACGCTCTTACACTGGGTAAATCTAAAGCTTTTTCTAGAGTCTCTAATGAGCCACCCTCAGTTAGCTTATCTTTAACTTATCTTTTGAACGGGGTTGATAACGAGAGAAGGGCTGGGTTAAATGTGGAGAGCATTGAGGATAGAATTTATACTTCAGATTTTAGTGCTGGTATAGATGGGTGGACAGGTACAAATGGAACTCTAATACGTGTTATAAACTATGGGGGCGATACAAATGTTCTTAAGTTCACACCAACAGGAAGTTCAGTTTCTCATTGCCTTATGCCAAACGTTAGTCTTGTCGCTGGCAAAAAATATAAAATAACTGGAAAATTTTATGTAGATAACCCGGCAGGGGCAGTGACCACGGGCATTTATATCGAATTGCCCGGTAGTGCGTCGATGGCATTTTATAATTCAGCAGGTGGTTGGATAGAGTTCTCTGGCGTTTTTACAGCTGGGATACACCCGATTTGCTTTTACGCTACAAATGCCGGGGGAGATACTGTCTTTACTCCCGGAGCGAGTGATAATTTTGCAGTTAAAGATATTGTAGTAACAGAAATCAAATGCGCAACGCATGACATGCTTACAGCTAGTACTAAGGACGCAAGAAACATTTATTTAACTATTAACGAGCAAGATCAAGACGCCCAGCAACAAAAAGATTGGTCAAGCTCGTATTCACATTTAGAATCTACTGTGGGAGACGCAAGCGCAACGGGTTATAGCGTTGTAGCTTTTCAGAATTGTTATTTAACAAATTATAGCTTAACTATCCAACCACAATCATTGCCACAAGTAAGTCTGAGTTACAGCGCAGACAATATGAACGCCTACTCATCTGGTAGCGGTATAGAAATTCCAACGCTTCAAGCTAAAAGCGGAATCGTTACTGGAGATGGAACAGAATTTATAATTCCCAACCAATACGTTGACAATGAGCAGTACACGGGTAATTTCACTAAGGATTATTCAAGAACTTTGGTAACAATTTCTAACGTCGGCGTTAGTGGTGTTACGGGATTTTTAAATGATGAGGTGACTAGCTGCAGTATTGATTTTTCTATAGACAGAGATGACATTGGTTACGTGGGTCATAAGCTAGTTTCTGATAGAAAGCCAAAAGTACCAATGATGTCTAATTTATCTTTAGACACTTTAGTGAAAGAAAACATAACGGGGTCATTCTTGGACAATATGAAAGAGAATGAAAATTATAATGTTACCATAGATTTAAAATCTAAAAACGATCAAACGCTTGCAAGTTATGTTTTTTCTGGAGCTAAATTTGAAGGAGTAAACTATGACGCGTCTCTTAATGCTAACAAAACCGCTTCGTTAAAATTTAGTAACTACATGGATTTAGAAAATCAATCCGAAGGGCTATTTGTTACCGGTTTAATTACTAGCGCCACTTCGGGAACAGATGTTATATATCCACAATTTTAAAGATATAATATAGTATGGCAGAAGATCAAAAACCAGAGATGAACGTCGAAATTGCTTTTAATATGCTCGTGCAATTAGCTAGAGCTAATAAGTTAACTTATGCCGAACATCAAAAAGTGACACTGGCGATAGAGACAGTTTTACAAGCTTTAAACAAAAATACGGTAGTAAGGGAAACGAGGCGTTTAGATGATGAAGGTAACGAGTAGCGGTATTTTTTGCCAATAAGGTGTAATTAATATATGTGCTAACCTACCCAGAGATACGTGGGGTCTTAGCTGAGATGGAACAAGAGTACATCGACGCTGCTAAAAAAGACCCCGTGCAAAATAGCTTTTCTAAAAAGGCTAGATTCGTATTAGCTATGGTCGATAAAAGACTCGCTAATAAGATAAGGCAGAAGCATGAAAAAGCCAAAAACAAATTCTTCTTTTAATTATGAAAAACCTACTACTTAAATTTAAAGGCTGGCTCGTCGCCGGATGGAAGCATATCTTAAATCATTTTGTCTGCACTTGCATTGTGTTAGTTACAATGATTGCAATGTTCGGCTATAGTTTAAGTCTTAGCGCAAAGTACGAGAAGCTACTGGGAAATCTTGAAAAAGACGCGGCAGAAGGATATGATCTAGTGCAAGAACAAACCCAAACTATTATTATGCAGTCGGACGCTATTGAGGAACAAAACGCTGCAATTCAAGAACAGGGCCAAATTATTAATAGGCTAGTAACAATTCTTAATCAGCAAAAAATGCAAATAGATTATCAGAATAAAGTTATTCAAGAGTTAATGAAGCGATTAAGAGACGGAGGTCTTTTACCAGACGAACTGCCCAACAACGGGAAAAATCGCAGCGAAGCAAATTGGACCGCCGATGAGTCTATTTAAATTAAATAAAGACACTTGGAAGAAAGCCCACTGGTGGCATAAGAAAAAAAAGGATTGGGCGATCCAAGATAAGCATGGGGATTGGTGGATAATTCCCGGGTCAGAGATGGCAGAAAAGAAAGTAACTGACTTGAGAATTCCTAAGAAAAAAATCGGACAGTCTTCCATAAAGGTCACGTTGGAAAGGATGATTATAATTGTCTTGTCCTGCGCTCTTGGAATTAGCTTAGCGCTTAATCTAGTGTACTATTTATTAAGATAAAATTATGAAAATACATATATTAACTCATCCCGATTTAGATCTAGAGCAAATTGGTTTAAAAGTTGCCGATGTAAGAAATAATGGCGGGCGTGCGGTTGTGGTAAACTGCGGGCAAGATGCTCCGCTGGACGAACACTGCGCTGACGTTTTTTATTATGTTCATGCAGAAGGTCAGCCTTTTTCTAACAGGGGCAGGCGCATCAGATGCGTTGAGCACCTTGAGGGAAAAGACTTGGAAGCCTATATACTTAATAGTTTAAAACAAGAGTACGGTAGCGATAATGAATTCATTCTCGACGATAAACCTATTGTTATAGAAAAAGTTGTGGAAGAAATCATTGAAGACGACGACCAAGATTTAGAAGAGGATATTTTAGATGAAGAAGATAATGACAATGACGAAAAGTCTGATGATTCTGACTCTGACGATGATGACAACCCTTGGGTGTCATATATCGAATCCCGATCTTAAAAAAGACTCAGAGGGTTATTTCGTAAAGCATTATAACGCTTGTGGCCCTATCGCTTTAGAGAAGGCCATAAATGAATACCATGCACGAATTGCAAATCGCTCTATAAAGGCGTCTGTTTTTAGAAATGAGCTAAGTCGTGAAATACAAGATGGCGGATTTACTTCTAGGCGATTATTGTCTTTAGTCAATGCTAGCGCTATTAATATAACTTGGCCGTCTGAAATTAAAGAGGTACTTAATAAACACGGCTTTGAGATAGTTAAAGTAAAAAGTTTAAATGAATTAGATAAACAAAAAGATATTGCAATAGTCTTGATTCATGGTAAGTTTTTTAGAAATGAGTATCACTGGATTGTGTACCCCATAGACAATGTAAAGACTTTTTTTGGCAAAAACACTGTAATAGACTTAATATATTTAATAAGAAAGAAATAAATTATGAAAAAATTATTAGCATTATTTGTAGGACTACTAGCTATTGGCTGTAATTTGGGCTCTAATGATTGTTCGTGTGAAGCGGGCTGCTGTGAGGACGGAAATTGCACCACTGAAGGCTGCGTCTGTTCCTGTAAGTGAATATTTAGATAAAACTCGGCGTGACCGAGAAATTTTACTTGCATTTTTGATAGATTTCTGTTATTATTTAAACAGTCCCTATTAGGGGACTTTTTAATACATAATATGAAAACTATTAAGATTATCTGTATCGGGGCACTACTCACGGCCAGTTCTGTGGGTTGTGCCGTAACTCAAAACTTGCCTTCGGTCACTTTAGGGCCCAAGGCTAACACTGACAACAAACTACTTGGAGCAAGCGCTGGTAAGGAAGGCGTTTCCCTTGTTGCACCTCTGGTAGAGGTGTCCGTTCCCGCTCCCTCATTGGATGTAGGAGACGGTAAGAAGAAGAAGTAAAATTCCACCTAGAGAATTAGCAAGCCTCCCATTTACCATGGGGGGTTATTTTTTTTTAGTTTTAGTGTTATTTAAACTAAAATAGGTGTATAAATTATTAGCTCTTATTGCGAAAAACAATTTATTAATATAGATCTATATGGACAAACTTGAGTTTGAGAACTTTGAGGTACAAGCTTCTGATCAAAATGGTCAGGAGCAACTTGATGATGCACGCACTAATGAAGAGCAAGCTATCAAATTTTCTTCTAGCGTGATAGCCGCATTAGAGCAAAAAGCAAAAGAGCACAATGATAACTATACCACCTCAAAGGTAACACTTAACCAACTCAAAAAAGTCTATAGAAACGGAGCGAGCGCGCAGGAAGAAAAGGGGTTGCACGCTATGGCTCGCGTAAATATGTTTCTCAGAATGAAACAGGAGGGCAAAATTACCTATATGCCCGCGAGAGTTGAGGTTGAGTCTGAACTAAAAGAGCTCGTGTTTGAAACTAAAGCTCAAATTAGGGTAAACACGTTTGTGGATATTACAGACAACTGGCTTCCTGTCCAAGATGATTTTATTAAAGCATCAGAGGACATTAAAGCATTTGAGTTGAACTATGATTTTCAAGATATTAATGAACTTTATCTTGATGATTATGAAAAATTAGATATTATTTGGGGATAAAAAAATGGAAGTAGATTTCACAGATCAAATTAAACAAATGGAAGCCGACGAGAAAGCTGGTTATCCACCTAATTGTAACGAGGGTTATGAAGAGAAAGACGGCAAGTGCGTCGTGATTGAGGGCTACTGGAAGAAAAAGAACATGGCCAAACATTACCCGGGTGAAAATGTAAAACGTAATAAAGACGGTTCGCCGACGAAGAAAGTTAAAAAGCGCGCAACTAAGTCGGGCGAGTATAGAGATAAGGATGGAAATCTAAAAAAAGCTAAAGCTGATGAGGAAGCCGGCTACAATCCCCCGACTAAAAAGATTTCTTCTGATAATTTAGAAAGCAACCCAAACTTTAATAAAGAAGATATTAATGTTGAAGAAGCTGAATTACCCTTGCCGCCGACAAAGGGACTGCAGAACCCAAGAAATATGAACGAATATTATAAAAACTTATACAGAAAAGTGAAAGGTTTAGACAGTGAGTAATTTAAGAACTTTAGTAAAACCCGGCGATCATGCCAGTGTAGACGGTACTACTGTTGGGTCAGACATCATTGTTCCTGCGGTAACAGGTAAATCAATAGTAATTTGCGACGTCACTGTACAGGGCACTTCCGAGGGTTCTTTACACACAGAGTCTGGCGGCGGCGGAATTGTGGCATATGTCGTAGACGGTCATCAAAGCTACACCGCACCAATTAGAGTCGCCAGAGGTAAGCCTCTTTATTCAAATATTAACGCACCACACACAATCACTTATTATGTAATGTAACATGAAAGAATTTAAGTATACAACCAGTTTTAGTTCGACCTTAAAACCTTTGGTTTCTGAGGAAAAAGATAAGTATTTAGCAATGGCCAGCTTAATGGAGGTGGCCGATTTTATTCCTGATGTGGATACAAATAAGGACGTGGACTTATTACCCATAGCCTTTAATGCTTGCGTAGCTAATAGAGTCAATAAAAATGGTGATGTAATTGACAGCGTTACAGCAACAAAAATTTATAAGAATTTTATTAACAAACCAATTAATATTGAACATAATAGAGATAGAATAGTAGGAACTATTCTTACTGCCGGATTTAGTGAATTTGGCACAGACAAGGCTCTTACCGAGGCGGAGGCTGCGGAAATGAAGGCGCCTTTTAATATTACATTAGGTGGAGTTATTTGGAAAGTAGCTAGTTCTGAGTTAGCAGATCTCATTGAAGATTCTGCGGATCCTACTAGTGAAAATTATTTGAAAATTTCAGCCAGTTGGGAATTAGGTTTTACCGATTTTCATCTGGTGATTTTGCCCGAAAATGAAAAAAATATTGAGGATGGTCAATTTGTTACGGAAGCGGAAGAAATTGATAAACTTAGTAGTCATTTAAGGGCTTTAGGCGGTGACGGAAAGCTGGATAACGGCAGAAATGTTTATCGTCAGGTAGTGGCCGAAGTTGTTCCTCTGGGCATCGGCCTCACTGAAACTCCCGCGGCGGAAGTCAAAGGGGTTGCAACTGAGGAAGATAAGAAGGAGGGATCTCCGGACAATCATCAAAAGAGCAAGAGCTCTAAACAAGAAACAAATAAAGCAAGTGAAGAAAAAACTATGAAAACGACAATCGAAAATGTAAACGATATCAACGATTCTTCGTTGAGTGAATTGTCTGCTTCTACTATCACTGACTTCATCAAAAGCGAGCTTGAAAAGGCTGCTGATCAGTACCAAGAAGAGATGACTGAGAAGGAAGAGGCGCTTAAAGCCGCTACCGAAAAATCCGAAACTCTTCAGGCGGAACACGATCAGCTTACTGACGAACTCACTAAGGTGAAAGACGCGTTAGGCGAGCTTGAAAAAGCTAACGCCGAAAGAGAAGCGGAAGAAAAGTTTAATCAACGCATGTCTTTGTTAGACGAAGAGTATGAGCTTACCGATCAAGATCGGGAAGTTATCGCTTCTGACATTAAAGACATGGATGAAGAGGCTTTTACTAACTACCAGAGCAAAATCTCTGTTCTTTTAAGTTCTAAGAACAAGGCTGCTATCGCTAAGGCTCAGGCCGAAGCTGAAGAAGCCAAAGCTTCTGAAGAGAAAAAAGAACAAGAGGCTGTAGCCACCGAGCTTCCCGAGGAAACTCAAGCTGCGGTTCAGGAAGTAGTAGAAGAGGTTTTAGAAAATGCCGAAACTGAACAAGATGAGGTTCCGGTAAGTTCCGAGGCAGAAGAGCCAACGATTTACGATAAGTATGCGAAGGCCTTTGGACTCGATCAGTTCGAAATCACCAACAAATAATATATATTATAGGAGAAAATAAAAAATGGCATCAACATTATTACCATTCAGACAAATTCATGAGAATGACGTTGTAAACTTGTTCGCCTATGATGGATCCTCCGCGACTCGCGGCTTAGTTGTTAAGCTCAAGAGCACCGCTGGATGGGACATCGACGACGATTTGCAAACGACTTCCATTAACAACAGTTACGCTAATACGGTCTCTGATCGTTATAACGTAAAGGCAAGAGTAGAAACCTGTGGATCGGGTAACACTCCTTTCGGCATGCTTATGTATGACGTTGCGGAGACCGATGAAAACGGCGAAAAACTCATTTATCATCCCCGCAAAGCACATGAAATGCAAGTTTCTGTGAGCGGACAGGCTGTGCCTGTATTGACCAAGGGTATTGTTCTCGTTAACATGCCTTCGGCTGACCATAACTCCCAGACCATCGCTGCGGGTACTCAATTGTACGCCGGTGCTGCTGGAGCTATGATTGCTCACGCTTCGGGAACAGGCTTAAAGCGTGTCGGTACTTGCTTAGGACCGACTGGTGCAAATGGCGAGGTTCTTGTTAAGCTCGACTTCAATGGACCTAACGACGCTGTCTAAACAATTAACATAGGAGAATATAGAAAATGAAATTAAAATTAAAAAATACTCCAGAGCAAGTAGAGCTTATTAAGGCTCTTGGCTCTAAGGATCATACCGTGTCTGCCGAAGCGGCTTCCGCTTTTGCTGCGTTTATCGGTCCCGTTATCTCCAAGGTTATTGCTACTGCTGGTACTGCTAACTTGATCTTTTCAGACGTAGAATATGATGAAGATGATAGCCCAAGCTATCCTCTCGACTTGTTCTATGATGAGAACGAGGGTTATGTAACCACGTGGTCTCAGAACCTTGCTGGCGGCATGCCGACCTCGCAAGTCGAGGGCGTCAAAGAAATGAAAATCGCTACCTACCGTTTGGATAGTGCAGTGAGTTTCATGAAAAGATACGCTCGCAAGAGCCGTCTTGACGTAATCAGCAAAGCTCTCGAGCGCATGGCTCAAGAGATTCTTATTAAGCAAGAAAGAAACGCTTGGGCAGTTGTGCTCAAAGCCTTGGCTGAGGCCAGTACGTCTCATTCAACCGGCGTAAGCAATGGTCATGTTTTAGCTTCTAACGACATCGGTAGTTTTACCGTTGACGATATGAGCAGACTTTTGACCCTCATGCGTAGACTCAGCACCTCTTGGTCTGGTCATACTCCGGCTGGTGGAGACTCTTATGGTCTTACTGACTTATTCGTGAGTCCTGAAATTAAACAGCAAGTTCGCGCATTTGCTTATAATAACATGACTTCTTCTACTGCTTCTGCAGGTGACGGCGTTGCTCTTCCGGACGGTGTTCGTGAAGACATCTATCGTTCTGCTGGCACTAACGAGATCTACGGTGTGAGAATCACCGATCTTCTTGAGCTTGGCTTAGAGAAGAAGTACAACACCTTGTTTGGCACATTTATTTCCAACAATGTTGGTCATAAAGGTACTGATAACGACGGTGATGGCGTTGGTACGCAGGGCACCGCATTTGCTGATGCATCTCATCAGATCTTGATTGGTCTTGATGCTTCTCGTGAAGCCTTTGTTCGTCCTGTCGCTCGTCAACACGACAGCGGTGGTACGTTCAGCGCCTTGCCGGACGATCAGTTCGCTGCTCGTGCCGACAAGACCGGCTTCTACGGCTTCTTGGAAGAGGGCCGTGTTTGCATCGATGCGAAAGCTATCGTTGGTATGGTTGTCTAAGTTAGGCAATATACTGAAAATTATAACTCGGGGGGGGAACTCCCCGAGTTTTTTTTGTTTTTAATTGTGTAATTAATTATAATAGAAGGAACAAGATTATGTCTAGAAGTAAATATAAAGCTCCCGCTTCAGTACCCCAGCAAAAAGACTTGGGTTCCAAGAGGGTTTCGCTGCGAGGGATTAAAGAGCAAAATCTACCATTAGTGCGCACAGACGGCACTTTATACGTACAAAGTCTAGAATCAGCTTCTAGTGACGGCTTAACTTACAAAAACGACGCCAAGCAAACCACTGTTTTATTCAGTAAAGATTTAGATTCCAATACTAAGATAGAATTCATCCCAAAATATGTAGACAAAGTATACAACACAACGATTTCCTACACGGATGAAATTAAGTCCTGTTTCGGAGTATACAGAAATGAAGTTAAAAGATTTATAGTAGAAGAGCTACAAAGATACAAAACTTCTCCGAAAGGACTGAGGAAAGAAATAGACACGGTTACAAAAAATAAAAATCAGTTCTTTTTTACAGAAGAAAAGGGTAGTGCGTATTGGTCTCAAATGTATATAGACACAACGCACTTTGGTCCATATAATTATGATTGTAAGCTGCAAGTAACCAAAGACATAGAAATGTTAAATGACTTACTCGTGGTAAGAACTGGGTCTTTTGAAAACACTTATCACAGGAGCACCAAGAAAGAACATAAGTCTCCATACGCTAGTAATATAGCATGGATGTCCCATCATGATACAATCACTTATACTGGAAACGCAATATATACGAACACGGGCACTTACTATACCTCTAAATTGATAAACGCTACTGGAGATCTGGCACCGACCCATTCTGGATCCGCAATGTTTGACAAGCACCACGGTTTAACTAATCAAGAGAACGTCCACGCATTAAGCTCTAAATTTTATAACATACCGAAGGATCAATACTTGTATAGTGGTATTAGTTACTATGACACAGTTAATGATACAACCGTAACTGAACCTAACCCCTTATACGATGATTTTTGGTACACTTACGAAAAATATAAAACTAAATACAACACAGGAGGCTGGGATGGAATTATTCCATCTGGCATTCCGTTCTCAATTGAGACGTGGTCGACTAACCCTAGGCACATCGGCTTTAATGGAGAAATAACGATCCAACCAACTGGAGCAAGCGATCCGACTTGTACATACTCAGCAACAGTTACAGGTTCAGCACAAGATTTAGATTACCAGCAGTCTGTTAGAAAGGCTGTTAATCAAGCTAAAAAGAAATTTTATAAAAATTTAAACAAGGTACTTATCCAAAAAGGGATTAAATACAAAAGCGCAAGAATGACTAAGTATGAAAATCTACTAGAGAGAGTCGCGCAAAATGTTTACGACGGACTGTCAATAGTTAGAAATGAGCAAATAGCTAGAGATCAAGGTTTGACAACGAATCCTTTGAATAGCTCAAATTATTACGACGGTACTTCTAAAATGTACGGAGGCTCTCACATGAACGCTTTGTACGACCATAGTAAAACTACCTCGCACAAATTAACTACGTCTGCGAGCACTTCTTCGAGCTCTTCGTCATCAAGTAGTAGTGGTAGTAGTAGCAGTGGAGGAGGATATTAAAGATGAGTGATAGTTATACACCGCCAATTAAAATTAATAGAATCAATAGAAATTTTGGTATTAAAGTACACCTTTATTACAACAAGGATTCTCACAATAGAGACAGCGACAGTACGCCAAGATTTTATTTAAAAGCCGTAAGCCTTTTAACTGTCGAGGGGGTGGCTTTTACTTCTAAGTCTGTAGAAAACTATTCTGCATATGGAAATAGATTTTGGAGGTATAAATCTGATGAGTCGCTCACCAATGAGCAGGCGGAAGCAATTTTTTCAGATATACAACAAAGCTATCCTTACGGATACAAAGAGGGCGACACAGCTTCTTATAATAAATACATTTTAGACGTTAAACAAAGTGATACTTTTCAATCTTTCTACAAAAAATACTGGGAAGATAATGAAAACAAAATAATCAATCCAAAAACTAAAATAGATGGCACTTTAGAGTACCCTCATCCATATATAGAAATTTTAAGAGACGAAATCGTTGTTAACAAATATAACGTCGGTACCGTACCAACCTTAGAAGATTCTAATTTACTGGCCGCGGAATACACTGGCAACTTAAACCTTTACTACGATGAGCCAGAGTCTTGGGCGTGTATGAGTGACTCTATCCAAGTGGGGACTAGCGGGGATAAATTTATCACAGAAGGCTTTCCGATATACTCGCTCAAACTGCAAGCTAGTGGTAGACATAGAATAGATTTAACTGCGAACGTAGACAATAAATACTTTTGGCCTACGGGGGCGGGCTCAACGTTTAGCGGGTACAGATGGAGGCTAAGTACTGGTGTTGAGGGGACACACAATGGGTATACTGAATACTCAGATGGAGTGTCTTACATTAAGACTCCGGAATATGGATACTTTGATACAAAAGTAATAGCTAAAACTTCTTATCTGGGCGGATCAGATGATACTCACCCGTATTACTACAGCGGTTCTTCTAGCGGTTTTGCTTTAAGCGGCAGCGGCTCGGGAACAACAGCGACCGGAATCAATGTCAGCGGATATGGTCATGACGAGGGTCCGTTATTGACGCTACAAAGAGACTCTACTTACGAATTTAGACAGTATGACTCAAGTAACGCTGGCCACAAGATGTATATTTCAACTAATCCGTCTGGACAAAATAGTTTTATTTACTCTAGTGGAGTAACCTATGCTGGTACCGCGGGTGGTGATGGTATTCTTAAATTTGACGTGCCTGTTGATGCGCCAGATACCTTATACTACGCATGTGAAAATCATGCTTACATGGGAGGAATTATAAATCTAGTAGATCCGCCCGCAGCACCGCTTACAGGTAGTGTACCCGGAGAAAGTATTGTTATTAATTCCACCGGAACTGGGGACATGTTATTATACTATTATTCTCCAGACCTATCAGGAATGGGCGGTTACGCCTTCATGAAGAAGGATTGTGATAGCAATACAATTTTCGGTACTTAATTTATTATTTGACATAGAGTGTATATGAGTCTATAATATAGTAGATTTAAATAATCGGCCTTATTGGGTGAATTCGGTAGAACTCTCTTGAAGACAATACCGAGCCAAGTCGGAAGTGGGCTTAGTGCTTCCGGAAGGTGTAGAGACTAGAGGGTGAGTCCCAACAATAACCCCTCCACGAGCGCCCAACACCGTAAAAGGTGAAGATATAGTCCGAACTGCATGGCGACATGCAGAAGTCGTAATTAAAAAAGCGGCGATAACAACTTGGACTACACGATTAGTGCAGTGTACTAACTGAGGGCTATGCAGCCTTTAGCCAAGTAGACTAAATTGTGTGTCGGCTGAGTCTAAAATTATGCCTAAAAAGAAAACAGCGAAAGCAACAAAAAAAGTTAAATTAGAAGAAATGAATCAAACCGACGGTATGGTTCAGGGCGAAAAGTACGAACATTCGTCTTTGGATCAAGTGTGGGGAGATGATGGCACGGACAAATATAAAACTTTAGACATCGCTACTTACGAAAAAGTACTAGCTAATATGTCTAAGTCCGATCTTAAGAATGAAGCCATTAGAGTGGGTTTATTGCCTATTGATAACTTAGATCAATTGAGACAAAGACTGTCTAGGGAGTTTAATGCGCACGTAGCGTCTTACAAAAAGCCTCAGTCAAGCGGGTCAGGTAAGCCAGTTCAGCTATATAGCGACGATGTAATGAAAATTCTGGGAGAAGGCAAGTAATTTGCTTGATAACGAGTGTAATATCTATATGGTATTATGGCACTCGTTAATTACAATCTAGACATTATACAAGGATCTACTTTTTCTGCGCAACTTTTTGCAAAAGATGCAAATAGTGTAGCTATTGATCTTTCGGGATACAACGTTCGCGGCGTGGTTAAATATAACTACGGTACGGGCGTTGCTTTGGTTAATCTTAACCCATCTGTAAACACCACTTCGCCTTACACTGCCGCAAGCGGTGTTATAGATGTGGGCATTACTGCTGCCAATACAGCATCTCTTCCTGTGGGCATGGGCGTTTATGATATAGAAATGTATAACGTCGACGAGACCGAAGTTAAAAAACTGCTTGATGGTCGAGTTAAAATATACCCAGAAGTGACCAATATTTAATAAAGTGAATGGCAGATCCGCAGAAAATTAATGTAGTTGTATCTGGCGCTAGCACTACGCAGGTAGTTAGCCCCGGATCAAACACAATTAATTTAAATCAAAGCTCTAGCACTGTTAATGTTGCTCAATCTGCGGCTTCATCTAGTGTAACAACGACTCCCGAAACTAATATAAACGTCGGCTTCTTGGGTGTGCAGGGCATACCCGGGCAAAGTCATAGCGTATCTAGTCTCGTCCCCGACAACTCACTTCTGTATAATGAAGGGGGATACGTCTCGGGGGTAAGAGGGTTTTTCTTTGATAAGACAGTAAATGATTTAACAATAAGCGGTAATAGTCTTTTACTTAATGATGAAACTACTTTTGTTTTGTCTGGCGCTACGGACGAAAATGCCTTTCTGTTGAGGGACAGCAACACTGACCTAATCAAAGTAGATACCCAAAACAAAAAAATATTAATGTCCAATAACGCTGCATCTAACGAGTACAAGATTGGAATAGGAGGAGACGCCCCTTTAGAAAGGGTGCATATATCAAATGGTAATTTAAGACTAGATGGTAATATGTTGGTTAGTGGAAATATACTACCATTAAAAAGTGGAGAGTATAACTTGGGATCCCCAGAGTTTCCATTTAAAGATTTATATCTTCAGGGAGATAGTATTGTATTCGTTGATAAAGACGCTAAAATTACGGCTGATTCAAACGGTTTTACTTTTCAAGTCACCGGTTCGGATGGGCAATACAAAACCCTATTTGAAGCTAAAGAGGAAACCGTGGGCACTTTTGTGGGGGACGGCTCAAACCTAACTGGCGTGCCATACAGCGGACTTCAGGATGCGGGCGCATTTATTCAGCAATCTGTGCCTAGTGGGTCAGAGTCTATTACTGTAAATTATGGAAAAACTTTAAATTACGACCCCGTAGTAATATGTGATTTAACTAATACTCTGGGTAATAACAATATGTATTTTACAACCATAGAAAATGTTACCCGTAGTGATTGCCAAGCCTTTTTTAGTGAAAAAGTTAGCGGTAATGGCTTTGTGCTAAATTGTCACATTTCGCCCATAAATCCGACATTTTAATTTCCGATATCTTCCTTATTTGTGTGTATAAATAAGTAGGAGTTTCTAAATATGCCAAAGACATTTAATGTAGACCAACTAAGAATTAATGATTTTCTGCTTACCGGTAACGCGGCTGGTGAGCTATGGTACGCCGATAATAAACTAGCTAATGGTGAATCAGCCGTACCTCTAACTAGAACCATCACCGCGGGTGTCGGCCTTAAGCATAGTGACGATACGGACACCAAATCGCTTGCTGCCGATATTACCATCGATCTTGAATACGATAGTAGCACTTTTGGTATTGATGGAAGTAACGAAGAGTTATATATCTTAAATCAAGGTATTAAACCTGCTCATATTCACGTTGACATAGCCGGTGCTGGTCTTACCGGTGGTGGAGGCGCGGGTCTGGCTGTTAATCCGGACGACTCCTCTATTGAAATAAATAGTGATGAAGTTCGCGTTAAGGCTAGCGGTATTACCAATACCATGCTCGCTGGCAGCATAAGTGATGATAAATTAAGCACTGTTACCACTGCTGGTAAAGTACAAGGTGGAGCGGTAACATATGATGATAGTACGATCGGCACGGGTTCTAGCGCAGAGCTTATCGTTAAGACTAACGGTATTACTGCCACTCAGCTTAACAGTAGTGTTGCTGGCAACGGTCTTCAATTAGGCGGCGGTGGAATAGATATTGTACCCGCCACTTCTTCTGGTATAGCTGTAAGTGCTAATGAGATCGGTGTTGCTTTATTGGGTGTTACTAACGGAATGTTAGCTGGCAGTATTGAAAACAATAAACTGTTAACTATTGCCGACTCAGATAAAGTTCAGGGTCAAGCGGTGCAACACGACTCTAGCTTGGGCGTTAGCGCTCTTAAGCTCGGTATTGCTGACCAAGGTGTTAATGAAGACCACATTACCGGCTCGATGCTCAGCGACGGTCTTGCTGGTGGTAACGGAACCAAACTAACCGTTGATCCGGGCTCTGGAATTGTAGTCAATAGTAATGGCGTAAATATCGGTGAGACCGGCATTCTCACTAGCATGATTAAAGACGGGCAAGTCACGGACGCTAAGCTTGCCCCGGGAACAATTACAGCCGCCAGTACTGCCCTTGTCGGTGGTTCTGGTATGGTATTAAATACCAACACTTTTGACATTGGCCAAGGTGATGGCATTTCAGTTGCTGCTGACGCAGTTTCCGTTGATGCTTCCGTTGTAAGAACGGGCGCTACTCAAACACTCGGCGGAACTTACACTTTCACTAATGAAGTAGATTTCAGAACCGGTATTGTTGTACGCGGTGATTTAACTGTTGAGGGTCAAACGCTTCTTGTTGATTCTCAAACCGTTAACATTGGTGATAATATTATTGTTCTTAATGCTGACTTTAACGGAAGCGCTGCTCAAGCTAAAGACGCTGGTATTGAAGTTGAGCGTGGCACGCAAACCAATAACGCTTACCTATTGTTTGACGATGAAACCAGTGACGTATGGAAACTCGGTACAGCACCCGCAGATTCTGCAGATCCTTCCACGGGTCTTTACCAAATCCACACGCAAGAATTTGCTAGGTCTTATTCTGTCGAGGTCGTCTCTGGCGTAGACCATCATCATTTAGCTTTCGGACATACTTTCAGTTCCTTACCTAACGTCACTGTATCCTTACAGCACACGGGCGAATATGGCGTTAATAATCCAGATCTTTTAGGCGCAATGGTCACGGGCCTCTACACTACGGGCGTTCACGTAGCATTTACGGCAGATACTCCAAATTCTGGATATTATCTGAACGTGCATGCTTCGGTAATCTAATATAGATTAAAAACTCCAAAAAAAAACAATTCCCCACCTTTATGGTGGGGTTTTTATTTTCATTTCTTGTCATTTAAAAATATAATAAAAGTGGGATGTTGTACACATGGATAAACTCCGTAAAAAGAAAGTAGATCAAATAGCAAATTTTATTGTTAATAATATTACTTATGCTGAGGTGGCTTCTATCGTAGTAGATAAAGCCAAAGAGCTAGCGGAGTTTATTGTACAAAATGAACTAGACCCAAAGGACTTTGAGTCTTCCGTGGCGAGAAAAAAGCTGCATAAAAAAATCTCAATACAAGAAGGAAAAGTAAAGGTAGAAGAAAAAGAAGCGTGGTATAATAATATATTAAATAAAATAGGATTCAAAGACGAGGAAGAACCCGAAAGGCCAACTGCGACACTTAAAACAAAGAAGCGATAGATGAATGGAAAGAATTTATTTTTAGGGAATATCCTTGGAGCCACCGGTCCTGCCGGACCAGCGGGCTCTTCTGGACCCTCAGGAATGCAGGGTGCCACCGGTCCCTCTGGTAGCCCCGGAGGAGCGACAGGGCCCACGGGCCCCATCGGTCCCACTGGAAGTACTGGTCCATCCGCACAAGTAACTGGATTTTCTAATACGAGTTTAGATTTAAGTGGTATATCAACAGGGGACTCTATTAGCTTCACTGTTAATTCTTCAGCCTTACAGTACAACGTGGGCACGCATTTGAAATTTTGTGGAACGGGTTATACGCCGCAGGAATATGTTCAAGGTGAAGCGACTTATTACGCTGGAACAACTTTAACAATAAGTGTAACCGACTATTACGGATCAAATTCCGGAGATTATTGGAAAGTCGGCATTATTGGAGAGAGAGGCGCAGAAGGCCCACAGGGCGCAACGGGTCCGGCTGGGGCTTTGGGTGCGGTCGATAGTAATTTTTTTGTGAAATCTGATAACGGAACTGCCGAAGCCGGTTCCATCTATCAAACGAATGAGGGCTACTTGGGCGTTCGGACAATAACGCCAACTAATTATTTTGATATCAGCGGAGACTTAAGAGTAAGGAAAGTTGACGCAACGGGCTCTTTTGACCAAAGTGGTCACTTAGTGATTGATCCTGCTTCTGGAATAGTCCACCATATAATTCCCAAGATGGAATATCAACTGTTAGCCGGAAACGGTAGTCAGAGAGACTTTACCTTAACTAGTGCGTGTAGAGCTAAGGAGTGGCTTTTAATTTGGGATCCCAACAATAGCTTATGGATGAACCCTAATGAATATGAAGTTAATGGCACGACTTTGACTTTCGACGTCGACAGCACTCCACCCGGAACATTTGAAGTAAGGCATATTGTACTGTAATGAGTAACCCAAAAACATTTACCGCAGATAAGATTCGCACTTCAGAAGTGTGCGGTTTAGATGGCGGAGCCGTAACTGTTTGCGGTCTTAATTTAACATCTATCAGTGGCAATATGATAACTGGAGAAAGCCTTACGGTTAGCGGTGACTCCAGTTCGATTATTCACATGACTTCTGGTGTGTTTGATTATATTACCACGAATCAAATAATAGTAGACGGAACGGGTAATTTTACAGACTTAATTGTCAATGGAGTTAAATATATACCAAGAAATCATATTGGATATGGATTTTATTTCGGTGGACCGCCAATAAAAGTTCCAAGTAGATTACCCCTAGTGACAGGAACATCTTATTACACGGGGCTACACTCTGGTACGCAATATGTTTTTGTGGAAGACTCTTCTTCTTTTGCGTCTGGAGACCATATTATAGTAAATCCGGGAGGAGTATATAGTGATGGAAGCACTCAAGAAGAACATACAATATCACATACTCCGGGCTATGTTACCCCGACGAACTGTTGTAATGCAAAAGTAAGTAGTACAGTAAGCGCTGGCGCAACAAGATTTTTAGCTTGGAACGAAGATAATGGTGGGTATAATTTTGAAGCGGGAGACACAATAACTATCAACAATAACTCTACCGTTTATACCGTATCCGCTTCAGATGTTTCTAGCGCTACGAAGAGGTATGTTGACGTAAGCCCAAGTTTAGTTGATGACGCTGAAGAAAATGACTGCGTGTGCCTTGTCAGTCAAACCTTGACTATAACTAACCCTTTAGCCAATGATTATTTAGTGGGTACATACGTAAGTAACAAGCATCCCGAGAAGGTATCTAATCAACAACCTTGTACTGGTAATTGTTACGATTCACAGTATTTATATTTAGAACAAGGAGTTTACACTGGAGAGTTCGATTGGTATTTAACTGGATACAGAGAATACTTCGTAGACTTTTCGGGTGTTGAAGTCCACGCTACTGGCGATAATGTCAGTGGAGTATTAACGTTAAATTATCCGGATATGTAATATGGCGAATTTATTTTTAGGTAATATTTTGGGAGCCACCGGTCCTTCTGGGCCGCAAGGAATTGCTGGCGTCACGGGCGCTACCGGTCCCTCTGGTAGCCCCGGAGGGGCAACTGGACCCAGTGGATTAATGGGTCCGTCTGGACCGACTGGACCCTTTCCTGATTGCAGCGATACTATTTCTTTGACTTTAAATTTAGCGACATTTACCGTTGGACAAAATGCAACCTTGCCAGTGAATCCAAATAAGTGTTGGGCCGCTGGGCAAACATTATTAATATTAAACTCAAATAAAAACGCTTACATATTGGGTAGAGTAAATAGTTATGACGTATCTACCGGTACTCTATCGATACTCGTTATAAGCATTTTGGGTGATGGTCAGCACAGTTCTTGGACGATTAGTATAGGCGGAGAAATCGGACCAACAGGACCAATAGGACCACAAGGACCGGCTAGAGAGGATGCGAATACTGTTACCACATCCTTGACGATTACCGGGACAAATACAGCGGACAGTACTTTGGCCAGTTATGCCTTTGACGGTGACCCAAATACGTTTTGGAGCGCTGATATGGCCGAGCACGCAGATTACGACTGGACCAGCGTAAAGTTTTTATTACAATCTGAACTAGGCGGAACTTCTAGCCCCAATTCTTTTGATGACTCTTCTAGCTCAAATCATACAATATCCGCCATTGGGGATACACGGCACTCCACTGATTCATCAGCAGTGGACAATTCTTCTATTTATTTTGATGGAATTGGCGACCAGTTAACCGTCGCAGATAGTAATGATTTTTATTTTGCTTCATCTAATTTTACTCTTGAATTTTGGTTCAATGCTGACACTTTGACTCCGACTAATGGTCACGCCTATCAAGCTTTAATATCCAAAGGGGCTCCCGGCGTGACTGCAGGGAATAACGGAGACTTCGATGTGATGTTAAATTCGGGGGGTACCATTTCGGTTTATAGACTTGACGAGGGCAACACTAATCTTGCCGCTACGTCTTCGTCAACGTTTAGCGCTCAACAGTGGCACCACGTAGCTATTGTTAGAGAGGGTACGGGTTCAAACCAGATGAAGTTATATGTTAATGGTAATCTAGAGGCATCATGGACTAAAACTAACGCAATGTATAATAGCAATTATCCCCTGCTCATCGGAAAGCAACAGTATTATAGCACCGTGAGTTATGGCTATTTCAAAGGTTACATAGATGAAATCAGGATATCCAGTACAGCGCGATATACTACTACCTTTACCCCTTCTACCACAGCTTTCAGTAACGATAGCTATACTAAGCTTTTAATACATTCTAACAATACTTCTAGCCCGGGAGCTATAACTTCGTTTACGGATTCTTCCTCATCTGGACACACCATAACTAAGCACGGGGACACCAGACATAGTGACGCACAGGCCAAGTTCGGGAATACATCCGTCTATTTTGACAATGATCAAGACTGGCTTAGCTTTCCTCATCATAGCGATTTTAGTATAACTGATCAAGATTTTACTATTGAGGGTTGGATTAACACTGCTGATACCGACGGTAAGATTTGGAGTAAAACTGCAGACGGCAATACTTATGACGAATACTTTTTTGGTTTAAGTGGCGGTAAGCTACATTTTAACATACATGGCGGCTCTTCCCATGCCTCTTCTCAACTCAGCATGGTTGGCTCTACAAGCGTTAATGGAGGACAATGGCATCATGTGGCCGTGTGTCGAAACGGAAGTAATTTTAGGTTATTCGTCGATGGAAAAATAGACACCTCTTCGGTTTCAACTATTTCTGCCACTACTAACTCCGAAGCGGTAAGAGTGGGTATATTGTATGGCACGGCCTATCCGACTTATGGAAACTATGGGGGATACCTAGAGGAACTAAGGTTTACCAAAGCTGCTAGATATACAAGTGACTTTACTGTTCCAAGCGGTCCTTTTAAGACTACGGCAACACCATCCATAGATCCTTTATCCGAAAACTCTAATACTTATTTAAAAGTAGATTACGGTTCAGGAACTAAGAAAACAATAGACAAATATTATTTTTCCATCAATAACAAAAATGACGCAAAATTAATGCCGAAAAGCTGGCACTTACAAGGTTCTGATAATGATATTGACTGGACGACTTTAGACAGTAAAGCTGAACAAAGTTTTATGTCCGGTATATTCAACTATAGTTTGGTTAACACTCAAGAATTTAGATATTATAGAATGCATTTTGTAGACAGTCATACTGCCAGCGGAATCAAAATAAATGAAATGCAATTTATAGGTAGGAAAACATAATGAGCATTACTTATCTAGGAAATTTATTAGGAGCAACCGGTCCAGTTGGGCCTTCTGGTCCTTCTGGTGGATCAGGAGCTACGGGCGCGACAGGTCCTGCGGGTAGTCCGGGTGGAGCAACCGGTCCCACCGGTCCGGTAGGACCACCCGGGGCTGGAGCGGCTGGAGCGGGTAGTGAAATATCTTTTTATGCACATAGGAACGGAGTATCGCAGTCTGTTCCTACTTCATCGCACACAGTGGTCGAGCTTACCCACACCAACATTAATACTGGCAGCGCTTTCGACACAGACTCTTCAAGGTTTACTCCGACTACGGCGGGGAGGTATTTTTTAACGGCCTCGGCGCAAATAGACGACATGTCTGCTAATGAGCAATATGAAATCTCCATAAGAAAGAATGGAACTGATATAGTTCGCTCGGGCGTGGTTACATACACCGGATTTTCTGACCCAACTATAGATTTGGGAGTTGTAGTTGAAGCCAACGGGACTACAGATTATTTTGAGTTAATCGTCTGGCATGATGATCCCGTCGGAACAAGAAGCTTATTTGGTACTTCCAACGCAACATTTTTTGCTGGATTTTTAATTTCGGGTGGACCGGGTGAGACTGGAGATTCAGTTTCATACAGCGGTACTTCTAACACTATGGTTAATTTGAGTAGCGCTTCTATAATTGAAGGCAATGAGCTTTCTTTTTTAACTCAAGAAGCTAAAGACTGGACCACCGGGCAGTATGTTATTGTGTATAGCTCTGACACTAACTATACCGATCAGTATGTATGTGGTAGAGTTAAAAGTTACTCCGGCACCACTCTTAAAATTACTATTGGTAAGAAAAATGGAACCAGCACTATATCTAGCTGGACGATTGCACTAAGCGGGGAGACCGGCAAGCAGGGTAACGCGGGCGCTAGTGGTTCTTCTGGAGCGACTGGTCCGACCGGTCCCAAGGGCGATCCGGGTACGGTTTCTTTGCGCGGCTCTAATAATTCTAAAATTACTTTAACTGGCGATAGGACTCTAAACGCAAGCGCAACGGATTGTTTTTATTTAATTTTAGAAGACACTTCTACTCTGAATGTAACGAACATGCAGAATGGGCAGCAGGTAATTATAGTTCTATCATTAAACTCTACTGGTGAAACTAACGGAGCGCAAGCGTACTGGGACAGTAGTTTAAATATAAAGTGGAACAGCGGTACCAGCCCTGACTCACCTTATACGGATGGGTACGCGACTTTTATTAGACTAGTAAAAATGAATGATGAAATATTCGGAGTTTATGAAACAGATATGTATACTTTTTAAGGATAGTATCTATTAAGCCAATTTAAATTATTTTTATTATTTAATTCATAAAACCCATCCCTATTTAAATCATCTATATTTTCAAGGTACTCTTTGTACATTTCTTTTACTCTATCTAGGGAGAAATTGTCTTTAGCCCATCTTCTGCAATTAGCTGGAGTAATTGACTTTATGTTATTTAATGCCCATACAAAATGGTTCATGTTGCGACAACGGTAACCAGTAATTCCGTGTAAATTGTTCTCTGCAAAGCAGCCCCAATCACTGGTGATAATGGGAGTTCCGCTGAATAACGCCTCGATTGTTACACCTCCAAATGGCTCAATGTAGTGCGTTGGGAGGATAAGGGCTTCAGCGTCTCTCAGAAGGGCCTTTCTTGCCTCGAGGTTCGCGTATCCGGCGACTTCTACATGACTGGGTACTTCATCATATCCCAGATCTTTAAGGTCTCCTTGGCCCGCTAGAACGAGTTTTTTGCCCGCTCTGCGAGTTGCGTCGATTGCTATATGCAAACCCTTAATCTCAGTAATTCTGCCGAGATAAAGAATGTAATTATCTTTAATGCAGCTAAACTGGAAATCTTCTGGATCAAAGTAATTTGGAATAACCGAGTCGTACCAAGCTGGATGCTTGACGCCCAATTCTCCGTAAATGGCGTGCATGACCGCATAAGACTCGAAGACTTTATACGGCGCAAAAGTGGAACCCGCATCGTATCCTATTCCGGGCTCAATTATAAATGCTCGATCTTTAAACTTATCGGCGACTTGCTGATGGCCGTTCCCCCAAAAACATAGAATGCTGTCTCCCGGTTCAATTCTTTTTTCTAATTCAATTTCTGCTTTTTGGTAAAAAGTTTGGTGAGCATGGTCTCCAGTGTCGTGTTTGAAGAATTCCTTCTTCCAGTCGTAGCTTCCATAAGCCTCTAATAAATCTTGATTAGTGGTAACGGTAACGTGCTCAGTGCAGTTTACCTCTGAGTCTTCGTGCCCATAATGAATAATTTCATATTCATCTTTCATCATATCACAAAATTTTAATACTTTTTGCGTAAAAGCGCAAGAAAGGTATTCTTTAGAGGTAACTGTATGCGGTATCCCGAGTGCGTGTAACTTCATAACTTTACAATAAAATATATTATATTTTTGGCTTTTTCGCAAGATAATACTAAGGAGAAAGTAACAAATTATGTCACATAAACAGCCAGATGGAGATAGTTGTAAAAATTATTTTAAATATGGAAAATCTTTTCCAGATAATGTAGGAGACGCGCTATGCGGCGCAAGTGGTATAGGCGGCAGTACTGGCCCCACTGGTCCAGCTGGTCCCGCAGGACCAAGCGGGGCAGGAGTTGGAGTTCCAGCGGTCATTGGCGATATATTAGCCGGAAACAACGGAACACCTGATGATAGAAACCTCGAAGCTTACGTAGACGCAAGCGGCTGGTATCACGCTTCAAACCAATACACGCCCTTAGTTAAAAGCGTTACTATAACTAACGAAACTTATACGCCAAATCTTTTAGATTGTTCGATGTATGATATTACTTATAATGGTGATTGTACTATAAGCGCCCCCAGTAATTGCAAAAATGGCAGAACCATGACTTTGTGCTTAAGACAGGGGTCCGGAGGAAATCACGAAATAAATTGGGATCCAGTATATCATTTTGATGGTGGTTATAAATTCGTGACCAAATCCGAAGGCGCAAAAGACGTTATGGTTGGAACTAAAATTAATGATTTCATATTTAGCACTATAGCTTCAGACTGTAAAAATTCCGACAGTAATTCTATAAGTTCATCATCGTCATCATCATACTAAAATTTAAATGAGGAATCACTCTCAACCATTAAGAAGAAATTCTGCTATATATAGGGAGCAGGATGACCTTGTATTATGGTTGAAGTTTGAAAATAACTTTGATGATTCCAGTTACTATGAGCAAAAAGTAATAGACTTTAATCTTGATGTTAGTAACGAACTAATAAATTTACCGCCGTTCGAATCAATGAACGATGCCGAGTCTGCGCTTCGTCGTCGTGGTTATGGCGCGGAGTCTGGAAATTACTCTGCCGCTTTTAATACTAAATTCGTAGAAGCTAATAATGACATATATAGTTTTGATATAAGTTCTGACGATTATCTACAAACAAATAGTCAGTCCCCGGGAAATGCAAAAATTATTAGAGTGGAAGACGGTTCCGCCGCACGGGAAAATAGCGCTCGCAGCGCTTCCTCTTCTTCTACTTTATCAAGCGATGGAGAAAGTGAGTGTCTGTCTTCTGACTTGGCTGTAATGCCTCACTATGATTATGATAATTATACATTAGAATTTTTATCAACTCGTGATCATGGAGGTACGCCTGCGGCTATCACTGACATCGTTTCCAAGATAAATGTGTATCGCAAGGGGGATTTAACAGACGCAGGATTTTTAAACTCGACCATTCTGACTGATGTGGGTACTAGTCATAGTTTTCAACTCGCAGTTGGTCGTCATCGTTTTTATCTCGATAAATTTGGTGAACGCTGTTATGGTAACAGATCTGCGACGCGAGCTAAACTTTTTTTAAAAACTAGTACGATCACTAAATCAACCGATAAACACAATATTTTTGCTCATGTTTTTAAGACGGGAAATCATTGGCGGGTGGTTTTCTATAATATTGAAAAGGATTCCTCTACCGACGATTTAACTTTCACCTTTATAAATGATATAACGGTAGCAACTGGAAGGATTGTTCCGCATATAACGGATGACGATGATAGTCCTTATAGTAAATCTAAAACTGACGACATAAAGCATCAATGCCTATTTTATGATGGAGAATATTTTTATGTTGTAGTGAGAGATCCCGCTACTCAAAAAGTTGGAGTTGTAATTATCGATATAACAGATGTTGGCGCTGGTGGAGCGCAGGTGTTGGGCGGCAGTCAAGCAACCAACGGCATCCAATGGCTTGAGAGTTCAGACGCAACATCGTCTCGCACTTCATCAGCTAAAATAGGAACCGTTAGTATAGCTAAACAAAATATTTACATTAATCAAATTGTTCAAGAGTCTTCCGGTACATCCTTTTATAGGCTAGAAACTAGTCGATACAAATTCGTAAAAGGTGAAAACAGTGATCACATACAATACGTAGCCCCAGCGTTTCCGAGTGAAAAAAATCCTATAGACGCTACCGTTGTCGAAGAAGTGCGGTCGGAGATGGCTGGACAAAACTGGCCGCTGAAAACAGTAAATATTACTAAAGAAAATATGAATCCCGGTGCTCGGGGGACGGTGGGAGGCATAGGAACGCTGGGAGCACAGGGTGAGTCTTTAGGCTCAGAAGCTTTGGGTTTTAACGGAATCGATAGTAGAATAGAATTAGCTCACGATTACTTGCTCAATTTAGATATGGCCTCCGGCCAAAGTGGGCCGTGGACTATCGAATTATGGTTTTATCCAACAGAATTTCCTGAAGCTAATGACTATCAGGTTTTATTTTCCAAAGGATCCGCGGGAAGTCCCTACCCTCATGGTGGGCAACCTTCTCAAACCCTCAGAGATTACGCAATACTTTTGCTACCCGATGGTAGATTATCAGTGCGAGGATTAGGTAATATGCCCGCAGATCTACAAAACCAGCGATTTGGAGGTGGGGGTGAATCGTTTGAGAGTCGAGGAAGAGCAGTATTAAACCAATGGAATTATTTGGTTTTAATGAGGGACAATGTTGCATCTGGTAACGCGCATGCGGGCGGCGATCTCGGCTTTTCTGATTGCTTTAGGTATAGATGTCTTGATTGTTCTAGTCCGCAGTGGAGCGTTGGTAACTGCACTATGCGACTCCTTCTTAATGGTTCGCATGAGGCGTGGTGGATAAAAGAAAATTTTCATTACGTAAGTAAGGTGCCTTTAACCTTCGGAACGCATCAATATTATTACGGATCTTACACTAATCATTTTAAGGGTTACATGGATCAAATTAGATTCAGTAAGATTAGTAGATACGCTCCTCCCATAAATTACGCCCCGGGGTATGGCTTGAACCCCCTGATGACTAAAGATACAGACACTACATTGTTAATTCGCTCTAACCCCCTTACAGCAGGAGCGTATAGCGTGGAACAACAAGGGTGTTACGAGTCTTCTCCAACATTAGTTTTAGACAAGGCGGAACTAATAAAGTACGCCTCCGATCCCACGTCGCCCGTTAACGAAAATGATTTTAGAAACACTATCTCGGCGACTCATCATGCCGTTAACGATGATGGCACTCACTTAGTAGCGTTTTTCTCAAATTGTCATTGCGATCCTGATGAACATCCTTGGAATGACAGCAGTTACTCTAGGCCCAAAGGTAGATTCCGAATATTCAAAATAGAAGACGACGGTAGTTTGAGTAGCGTTGGAGATGATATATACCCCAATCGTCAAGACTTAGACTATTTAAATACCACCAAAAATGATGTAGTTACTAACTCTAAAACTAAAGATAAATATAGGTATTACAAAAACTTTTACATAAAAAATAATTTACTATTTTGTGATATTTATCCGGAGACTGTTACCCTTGCCGACACAGATATTTATCCAGAAAGAATATCCAAACGAGGTAATAAGACATCTTATAAGCTTTATGAGAACAATCCAGTAACTGAAGTTTATGAGATAGATTACGGAGAGGGTAATTTAAATATAGTTTATGATCCGCAAAAGAAAATGTCTGAAGACACCGCTCCGGCTTACGTGAATCAAGTAAATGATTACTACATGTGGACGAGCAAGAGGCCCGACGCTAATATTCATACTAGTCGATACTATGAAGAGTTGCGCGACATATATTACCCCTTGTCTTACGAAATATCTACCTTACCAGACAAAGATACATACATTGATCCTACATCGTCACAGGCGATGCTGGTAAGCGGTAGCGGAGTTTTTAGTTTGGGTACGGGCATTGATTCTTCAGATAAGTTGACATTTGCAGAAGATCAAGATTTTACTATAGAGTGCTGGGTTAAGTTTAATGGAATACCAAATGGTGATGATGACGACCCCGGAGCAGTAATTTGGGATTGGGGTAATTTAAGACTAAGTAACACTAGCGGGTATTTTACGATAAATGATACTGAGGGAAATTATACCGATTACTATGATCCTAAGTTAAGCGAACGGCCAACACCCGCACAGCTTAGGACCCTTAAAATCGGACATCTAACCCCAGAGCAAGTCGGTTCAGTAATGGAAAACAAATTTATCCACACGGCTGTACAAAGAAGAAATGGCGAGATGGAGCTCTGGATAGATCACTATTCTAATCCGTGGGAACCTAACGTGAGCCGAAATAATAAAGTATTCATGAATGTAGCGGAGGATACGACCGCACAAGGAATTATTTCGGGTATAGTCGGAGCTCCCCACAACGAATCAAAAGCTATCGGTAGCACAGTATCTGGCACTAACTTTTTTACCGGATGGATTGACGAATTTAGAGTTTGGGATAAAGCTATATATGGACCCGGGCCAGAAATACAAAAAGAAACGCCGTTAGTCAAAGGTATTTATCAAACTTTTAATCGTTGGACAAATGCTGCGTGGTTCTATCAAACTTTAAGTCGGCGCACACCGCCAGTCTCACGGGCATGGTATTACACCCAGTCGGTTTGTAATTATACTTGGGTTGGTAACTGGGTTTATGTTGAAAGCGTGTTAGACCCAAGATACAGTCTTTATAGAAACATGCCATATACTGTGCGGTGGTTTTTTGGGAACCATTTACTGGGAGAGACTGGTCCGGGCTCTAGCGGGCCGCGCGTTGTTCAGGGGCAGTTTTGGAATGCCACGTGGTTAATCAATAGTATGGGATTTAATGAGTTGCTGGTTCAGGGCGCGTGGGGATATTATCCAGTAAGAGCACAGGTGGTTTTTGGTAATAAAGATAGACCAAAATATATTTACGACACAAAGGATAATCAGGCGGGGTTTGTGCAAGCGGTCGCTAATTGGCGAGATTGTACCCCTCCGAAACCTCCGCCGCCTCCCCCGCCGCCTAGAGCAAATTTAAGTGTGAAATGTCACAACGGCATAGTTAACGTCGGAGATGATATTGAACTTAAGGCTACACTTTTTTCTGAGAGTGTTTTTATGCGAGATGGGAAGCATAGATATGCCGACCCCAGCGTTGTTCTTCCGGAATTACCGTTAAGATTTGAGTGGAGCAACAAAGGCAGAGCTATACAGGAGGACGAGTGTGACCCGGATGTTCCACTTGCTAGACTTCAATCAACGCATAATTATATTAAACCATGTATACCCTCCAGCGTCTTAAAATGGAAAAACGTTAGAAAATCAGTAAAGGGCCCAATATGTGTTAAAGTATATGACGCAAAGGGCAATTTATTTGATGAAAAATGCTGTCAAGGATTTAACGTTAAACTTCCAAAGCTTGAATGTCCGGTAATTACTAGTACCACGCCTAATATATCTACCGCGTCTTATACCTATACTCCCCCAAATCCTTATTACAGACCTTGGGGGTGGTGGTGGAGATGTATATATCAAGGGGGCGACATAAACGGCATCGGCTCTTACACGGAACGTAGTATTACTTTCGGTTTAGATTTAGTTAATCCTAACATTCCAGAGCTAGAAGACGGCGGAATGATAATTCAATGGAAAGCGGAAGGCTATTATTACGAAGGTAGGTCTTTTGTAAGGTGGGGACATGGTTCTGGTCAAGTTCAAGGCTTTGATCCACCCACTGTAAATGGGTCATATATGGGCCACCCCAATCGTCCGCATACAAATGGTCAAACCGCGGGAACTACTAAGACTTATACTTTTCCCGAAACCTTTAGGGGTACTATACAAGCTAGTGTTAGTTTCGACAGGTACCCAAATGGAATGAATATATTGCATCCCAGTAATGGAACTTATATTTTAGGTAAGGCTGTATTAATTACTTGGAACATTAGTACCCCAGAATGTGTTGAACCCTTTGGCGAAGCAACTAAAGTTAATCAAATAAAAAGTTATGGCGCTGCGTATAGACCTTGGTGGGTCAGGAATCGGGAGACTGCTTATATTACTCATTACGATGGTTGGGCTACAACCTTCCAATTAGGCAACGGAAGAGAAAGTGACCAAACAGTACAGACCGTATACACAAGTCCTTGCACAACACTGGAGCTACCAATTAAATTTTACAAAAATGACGGTAGATGGAACAAGTCGTGGTTAATGCAGTATCAAAGAGGATCGACAAACACTTGGAAAATAGAGGGAGATCTTGGGTATGATAGTGCAGATGAAAAACTCGAAAAAGTGACAAGTCGTAGTCGCGCTTATCCGTTTCACTGGTATGACATTTTAACCGTCACAAAATATATACAAAACAGTGATGATGGTAAATATATTGATGTCGTTTTTCAAAATGAATGCGGAGAAAGAAGACTGAGATATAATATAATTGTAAACCAAGCGCATCTAATGTCGAAGTATAAAACTTCACTTAGCGTGGGAAACAGGCAGGTAACAAAGTCGCCGCACACGCTCCCAATATACTATCAAGAATATGAAATTTGGAACTGGTATTCGGGACGATTGGATACTTATTATAAAGTCACTCTCCCCTGCCCCAACAGTGATACCCAGCCGTGTTACGGGCGCTACGCCTATATTATGTCACTTCAGGCTTCTTACCCTCCGGGTTGTTATGCTTATAGATTATCTGTTAACGGTAACGTGGTGTCAGACTGGAGCATGGATGTAAATTATAACTCTCCCAGTAATTTTATTATTCTTAGGACTCCCTCTCATAGGCACACCGGCGGTAACATTTTGACCGGCTACTCCAACAGAAACGGGTACCTAATGTTTAACGTTAATAGTCTAATGAGGGATTTTGGGCTTAACGGTGTTGAGGTGAAATTAGAATTATACGCTAATTTTGAAGACGCCAATAACGTAGAGAGCGCTTTAGACAAGGAAGAGTTCGTCTGGAAGACAGAAATTCATAAATTACCAACAATTACCAGTTGGCATAGAAATAGATATCCCGGCTGGTGGTACTGTGGCTGTTGGAATTATCCTTATTGTAGCTACTGGTATTGGCGAAGAAGATATTGTTATTGGTGGTGGCCCACCTATGGTTGGACACACAAACAGACAACGTGGATGCTTCCTAACGAAAATAGAATGTCTTCTGGAGGGGGGTATTACCTTCCATGATTGGCACCGGTACAAAAATTTATCAGTTCGAGTGGGAATCTGAAACGTGCCCTTGCGACATTGAAATGGACTTACCCAAGGGGTTTGAGCTTAGGGGCACAAAAAATAGCGATGGCCTTTTTGAATCTCCTCCGTCTCTTCATATAACTGAAGATATTGAAGCTGGAGAATATTCTCTTCCCTTCGTGCTGGTTGATAAAAACGGTTTTCGCAGTGATAATCCAACATTCGCCGATACTAATGCTGAGTATAATATTTCCCCTATACATATTATTCCTGATAGCTTTACTGCGGTAAAAATGTTTGTGCCCGAGTTACACGTGGGCTTTTATAGTATGTCTTTATGTGAGGGCGGATGCGATACGACAAATAACTTTATTAAATTGGATGATGACGGTGTCAATAATATTAATGAAGATTTTGTACTAACTAGGAACGAAGGTTTATCAAATGATAGCGAGATTGTCTGGACTTATACCGGGTTAAACGGTTTGGTTACGTATGATAAATCGATAGAAAATCCTATAAGTAAAGCTGGAGAAGAGTGCGTGGGCGTAAACTGCACTGGGTCAGGGGTTAAGGGTTTAATTTATTATGAAAGAAATTTTTCTAACGAAGATAATCCGACTGGTTTAGCGGATGATCCTGATGACGATTGCGCTTGTGGTGGAGAAAACTTGGCTGGCGTGCCAAGTGTGGTAGTAAAGTTAACCAAAAATGCTTGTGCCGACCAAAGTGACCCAACCTTGCTTGGTGACTGGCTAGAAATTAGTTACGACGGAAGAGGTTGCGATATAAGTGGTGATATTTTTTGGAATAGGCGCTGTGAGGGAGATCCTTATGGATTTTTAGATGGTAGTTATGTTCCAAATTCATATGTGGACTGCAATGTAACTGGCGAGGCTTGTGTAGATAAAAGAGTAGCCTACGGAGGAGAATGCTGGATACATTCGGATACTTGCGGAGCGCAGGAGCGGAATGTAGTATTGATTACTCCGTCTCCTTATCCTAGCTGTACAGTTACTATAACTCCGACTTCAACCGAAACTGCTACTGCATCGGTATCTAGCACGGCGTCTCCGACCAGTACACTTAGTCCCAGCGTCTCTCCGACAGAGACTGTCCCAGCGTCGGACACAGCGACTTCTACTCCAAGCCCGACACATACAGTTGAGCTAACTCCCACGGTAACCCCAACCGTTACGAGCACCGGGCCTATAGCAGGAGCAGGGCTGACGGGAATTATGTTGTCAGTTAGTGAGTGCGGAGGAGCGCCAGATGATTTTACAACTTTATCTGATTTAAATGTAATTTCTATACTATTAGAAACAGGAAATTTTGTTAGACCGGGATATAAAAGTATAGTCGGAGATGAAGTACTGAAAATTTTTGGTACGTGTTATGAAGGAGAACCAATAAGTAGTTTCCGGCAATGGTGGGACATAATGCCCGTTGAAACAGATCAAGACGGCAGGCCTTTTTATTCCACAGCTTTTAATTATCCAAGAGGAGCGCCCGCAAGAGCCGGACAATATTTAAATCAGGAAGACCAAAGTCTTTGGGACGCCTTGATTAGTACAACCGTTTATTCTTCATTAACCGCGGCGGATCCTGATTGGGCTTCTTTTTCTAGTTGTAGTGATTGTCAGATTACTGAATCAGCCTCTGCCACATCGTCTCCGACTTTAAGTGCGACTGCTAGTCCGACTGATAGTTTGACAGAAAGTCCATCAGCTACACAAAGCCCGACTAGCTCTCAAACTGCTACGGCAAGTACAACTCAAAGCCCTACGGCAACTGCGACTCAAAGTTCCACAGCAACATCTTCGCCTAGTCCGTCAGTTACGGCTACTGCGTCCGCTACTCCAACAGCCACAGGGATTTGTTCTCAATGTATAGAAGTAAAGGGTACTAGTAGTTATGGAAATGACGGGGATGGACTGTATGAACAAGAGGGTACCCATAACGGTAAACCGTTTTGGAAAAGTAAGCATAGCTGGACAGCTGATTCAAATGGTCACATTTACTGGTGTAGTTCTGCAAGTCGCTGGAGATTAACGGGTACGCTTGGTACTTCTAGTTTTTGCGGCGGCAGTACGGGCTTGGGAGTAATTCTTGAGTCAACAGATGGAGATGCAGCGTGCCCAAGTGATGCAACTTGGAAAGCTTTTGATATGAGCTCGGGGTGGGTAAATATTGGTAGCGCTCTTACAGACCGGCCCGATTGTACAACAACTACAGCATCGGCTACTGCCACTGCGAGTATGACCGAAGCCCCGTCGGCCACAACCACACCCACAGTACCATACGCCACTGATAGTCCCACAGTGACATTGACTTCGACTGCTACCGCTTCGCAAAGTGCGACGGCGACGGCTTCGTTGAGTGCTACGCCCTCGTTGAGTCCGACGTCTACCGCTTCGCAAAGTGCGACAGCAACGGCTTCGTTGAGTCCGACGGCTACCGCTTCGTTGACTCCGACAGCTACGGCTACGGTACCATACTCCGATACCAGTACTCCTAGTGCTACGCCTTCGTTGAGTGCTACGGCAACAGCAACTCCCACGGCGACATTGAGTCCGACGGCTACCGCTTCGCAAAGTCCGACGGCGACGGCTAGTTCGACCTCTACCGCTTCGCAAAGTCCGACGGCGACGGCTAGCCCGTCAACGACTATAGAAGTGTCCCCATCGGCGACAGAACCATATGTCGGCGATGAAGATACAACAGATGAATAATTATGGCTAACATTGTATTTAACGATAATAAAGATTGCGGCAAACCGGGTGAACCGCCGCCGGTAATAATATACTCTTGTATTTATGAGTACATGTGTATCAAAGATTGCTCCGCTTCATCTAGACTAACACCGAATCCGTCGATATTAACAGACATACAAGGAACGGTAATAACTAGGTCTGAGGGTATTTTTAATCAAGGACGAATAACGTTTGGTCCATATTCTATAATGGGAACCATCGGGACTCCTACGACAGCGCCCTACTTATTGGGCAAGGTTACTGACGAGGAATGGCAAAATATTAGAAATGACGGTACACCAATTAATCATAATGATGATGGCCCGGGTTGGGTATATACCCCTCATCACAACTCCTTAACTAAACCAAATCGATGGCTTTTAGCAAAATTTTATTACGAAAAGTTGCATTACGTATTTAAATTTGACCCAGAAACTGGAGAAGAAAATCCACCGCACGAATGTGGCTTTTTTCCTAGCGATGGCTTTATGCCGTCGCCACCGGATAAAGGTTGGTGGGAAGCGCAGGGGGCCGAGTGTCCGAATTATTACACGCTAAAAGCTTGCACTGATTGTAATGGTGAAAAATCTAATTTAGACGATGTATTTAGTGAGTCTACGGATGAACTGCAGGTTTTGAATGTTTTCGCCGCGGGACAAAACTTTCAAACTATAATTAACTATGGTTTAAACTCACAAACTAACCCACCGATTTATGATTGCTATGATCTACGAAAAGAGACTGAAGGTTTTAGAGATGATAATCATATAGCTGCGATAACTCAGGGTATAGCTAAAGGATCGAAAGGTTATGCTCAATTAAATATTGTTGATTTAAGTAATGGAGAAGATATAAAATATAGGATAGAAAACGACTGCCAAGAATGTAGAAATCCAATTCTTTGGATTGTCTCTGATGTTCCTAATTGCGAAGGCGTAGACTGCGACGCTAGAACTTTAGCGGATGTTGCAGACGCGGGTTGGAATCCAACTATTCAGTCTTATGTTGATGCACAAAATGTAATATATGGATCATCGCCTAAAACTGCTCAAAATTTAACATTTATAAAAGATAAATTAACAGATAAAAATCTAGACCATTTCTTTTGGAAGGGAACTAATGGTAGGTGTGCAAAGTTTGTTAAAATAGATGCCGAATGCGCGCATGCTGATATCCTAGCCAAGTGCTTGGGTAACTCGGTAAGCGACTTAGCTAGCTATATCACTAATGCTAATTACGATAATAGTGTCTGCGCGTGCGGCAAAGACAATGGATATTTAGGAGACATAAACTCTACCGGTATAGCCTATAAGATATGTCATCCATTGCATGGGCTCTTAACCTTGACTACCCTCGGAAACGAAAGGGTTGACGAAAAGGATGACGCGAGCTTTTCTATGAGAGCGTTCGCTCCGGCAGCTTATTGGAGTTGGTATTTAAAAACGGCCTCCGGAAGCGTAGTGGGGCCACTGAGAGACGGTCAAACTTTCACAACTACTGATAGCTTGGGAAATAGAATTGTAACCACAGTAAGTGTTACTACTGGCGGATCACTATTAACTTGGAATTCTACCTTAACTTTTTCAAACGTGGGTATATCTTTTGACAATTCAGAAGTTTTTGTTGTAGCAAATAACGGTCAGGGTACTTCGAAAAGATCAAACAATGCCTCTTTTAATGTTGATGAAGTTCCTATGTTAATTAGACCGAAAGGTACGATTGTAACCGCTGTTAAAGTAAGCTTATGGTGTCCTAAAACAAAGTTGAATAGCAGCGGCGATAGAGCTTTGATAGGCCTTAACAACAAATTTTGGGGTCCAGAGTGGAGGTGGGTATTGGGTGACTTGAGCGCTTTTAAAGGACAATATTTTATGTGTAAGTTAATGGAAGGCATGCGCACTCGATGTCCCGGTCCAAATTTAGGGTGTCAAGCCCCCGGCGGAAACGGGGGAGATATTGAGGGACCCCCCATGAATCCGCAATGCGGCGCTGGAGCGGGAACCGGACCTTATTTAGACGGCGATCCAACGCTTAAGTATCAGGTAGTAGGCATGATAGATGAAGTGGATGGGCCCATGACTTGGGAGGATTGTTATCAAAGGTACCCCGCGTTAGCCGGTATAACCGCCCAGTCTAACCCCCATCAAACCAATAAAAAAGAAGTATGGATAACAACAACTTATGAAGATCCTGATGATGTCCCAATACAACAGTAAAAATTAGTGTAATATAATAATATGAAAATAGCAGATGTAGCAAATGAAGTGTTTATGGAGCTTGATCAGCCGACCAGCTTGTCTATTCCAGCCATAGCTTTTTGGCTAAGGACTAACATAGGTAATTTAAATTCTAGACTTAATACTACTTATGATATAGATTCAACCACTTTTGAGATTACTCCTGATTTAGGACATAAAGAAAAGGATATTCTTAAAAAATTATACATGGTTCATTATTACGACGCTCAATTAAGGTCTTCATTAGGCGCTGCATCGACCGATACTTGGGTAGAAATTTCATCCGATGGAACTTCGGTGCGTAGGGTAAATAAAATTCAACAAAGTCAAACATATCAAACCGCCAAAAAAATTGAGCTAGAAGAGCTTGAGAAGCTAGTGCACGGCTACAAAGTAAGCGCAGCGGCACCTATACAGGTTGTAGGAGACGATACTGTGGAAGGTGTTTACTCACCAGACTATGGATATACTAGAGAGAAAGAATAAATTAAATGGCTAGTTTATTAACAGACGCGGACAAGTTATCTTTCAAAAATTCTATTATTGATTTATTTGATACTTTTTCCAGAGATATTGTGGTTCACAAAGAGCCGAAAAAGAAGATAACTCAGCATAATCCAACTAACCCCGTCATGCCGGGCTATGGTCACTCCTCTAACCCAGAGAATGTTGAGTTCGTTACTGAGTCTAAGCAATTTAAGGCGATGATTCGCTACAACAATCGTCAAGACATTGAGACAGATAATTTTGCCGGTACAAAAATACCAACCGGAATGGTTGCGATAAAAGTTCAAGAAGATTGTAGGGACTATATTAACAAGGGCACTACGGAGAAAATCGTTTTAGACGGTAAGTCTTTTAAGGTGGCTGGTAGTGATGCCGTTAAGGATCATTTTGGTTATCAACTGTATGTTTATTTTATAGAAGAAATTAAATAATGGCTGGAAGATATACAAAAATATTAAGAACAAAAGCTACGAACCAAATGCTAAAAGACAACAAGGTTCGAGAGCAAGTATATCGCAAAAGCACCGAAATATTTGAAACAAAAAAACAACAAATGCTGCGTGATTTTGAAAATCATCCAGTAACTAAAGAGATAGAGCGCGGGCCCGAAGCTCCGAATATGAGCAATACTATTTTTGGGCCGGGAAATCTATATAGTTTTATAGGCTTTAGAGACGGAGACAATCCGATTGATCCAGTATATCAATTACTACATGTGGGCACGAGACTGTCTAAAACTAGACCAACGACTAGAAAAATAGGAAACAGGGTATACATGGGATTTAGAGTAATTACTCCCACGATCAGAGAATTATCAAGTGTTAGCAAAATGCCTTGGGAGCCGGGAAGTTGGCTGTTTAAAGTAGAAAGGGGCATATCTGGACTGGGGCTCTACATATATGAAAAATATATTAAATCCAGTAGGTCTGGAACTGGTATTCAAGCTGATGGTAAAGTAAGAACCGGGGGCTACAAACCAACAAAATACATGAGTGCTATACTCAGTACATTTAAAAGGAATTTTATTAGATGAAAACTCAATACGAAAACAGAGTATTATCAAGTTTTTTATTATGGTTTGATCATACGCTTTTAGACAAGGGTGAAGCGTTTACAAACCATGGGTCCAAGTTCTATTCGACAGATGGACTTTATTATAACTATTTTGCCTACGGCGCACCGTTTAAACAGTTTGTTACTGACTCCTCGATAAACAACGCTGTAGTGATGAGCGGTGTGCACGTAGGCTCTTCTTTTTACGCCACTGGAAATGGTAATCTGGTGGACATTAACTATGATCAAGGTCAGGCCTATTTTAGCGCCGACCAAGGTAGTAGTGTGCTTAGTGGAGATTATGCGGTTAAGGACTTTAATGTTTACTTAACCAGTAAGGCTGAGCAAGAACTATTATTTGAAGATAAAATCGATCTTAGGCCGTCCACCACGCAAACTGAAACGGGATTAGCCCCAAATGTCTCTACATATCCAGCAGTTTTTATCAAAAATAACGGTGGACAAAACGATCCATTCGCTTTCGGTGGGGAAGATGTTACTAAAACCAATGTCAGGGCTATTGTTTTAGCTGACTCTCAATTTAATTTGGACGCATTATGTTCAATTTTTAAGGATCAGGCTCGCGCAGATGTTCCTATTTTAGAAGATGATAAATATCCACTTAATGCGCTCGGTGGGCTGAAATCAGGTGTATATAATTACACGGGGCTCGTGAACGGAATACAAGACAACGTTTATTTAAAGGAAGTCGAAGTATCCCGGTTTAGCTTAGGGTATATGGAAAACCTTAATAACACCAATCCTGATGTTTTTAAGGCGATAATTGATTTCGAATTAGAAGGTTACCGCTTTCCTCGCGCGAGTTAAGCTGAGTTAAATAACGGGCCCGAAACCCTAAAAAAATTAACAATATATATATAGAAAAGGAAAATAACTAGTTATGGCTAAAAATAGAGTAATTTATCAGAGTCAGGCAGTTTATGCCGGCCCCGATAAAAAGGGCAAAACGGACAGTGATTGGAAGCACGAAACAGGAACTTCCAATGAGACTACGTACGCGCCCGTAAATCAACTAAAACGAGTACAGAGTGCAAACTACGGTTTTGATATCACTCGTACTGACGTAAATCAATTCGGTCAATTGGCCTCGATTGATAGAATCATCTTGGAGAGTCCCACGGTTAACTTCGACTCTTCATGGTACATGTGTAACTTTTTCAACGAAGATGCAGTTGGACTTTTTGTTAATCCAACTGGTTCGCTTGGCGTTGGCGCCGCGACCGGTATCTTAACAGACATCCTTGAAAACCACGCTGGCGAAAGAAATTATTACGTGCGCGTTGTTTCCGAGGGCAAAGATGCCGTTGGATACGAATCCAGTGATGAGAGCTCTGGTCCTTCTCACGTTGTTGGTATCGGTAATGGATTCTTGAGTAACTGGAGTTGCGAAGCTGCAGTTGGTGGATTCCCAACCGCCAGCATGACTGTTGAAGGATTGAATATCAACTTCACTACTGGTAGTAGTGGTGCTACAGCCACCGGACTTGCCCCTTGGGTCAGTGGAGCAAACGGAGGTGCTAATGACACCAAGCAGTTCTCACTACCTGCTGCCACGGAGAGTGGATCTTCGACAAACAATGTTAAGGTTATCAAGCCGGGCGACATTACGCTTACCCTGCCTGATGATCAAGGTGGTGCTGATCTTGACGATGTTAAGGTACAGAGCTTTAATGCTTCTGTGGATCTAAGCCGCGAGCCCCTGCAAAAGCTGGGTAGCCGCTACGCTTACGCTCGTGAGATTCAGTTCCCGATCACTGCGACACTGTCTGTTGACGGTCTTGTGGGCGAAATGGAAACTGGTAACTTAGCTAACATTGTTGACAATAACTTAGATCAAGATATTACCGTCAACTTTGCTACCTCAGACACGGATAACTTCATGAAAATTATCATGAGAGACGCCAAGTTGGATAGCCAAAGCCTCTCGCAGGGTATCGGTGACAACCAAACCGTTACTTACAACTGGAGCGCGCAGATTGGTTCTTCCAGTCAGACCGGTATCGGATTATTCTTAAGCGGTAACAAAGCTTAATTATTAATAATTAACCACAAACCCCCCGGAAACGGGGGGTTTTTTTATTTTATATACCTTTTACTTTTTCTTATAATAAGTAGGAAAAAGGATCATGGCAGAAGAAATCGACAAAGGTAAGGATTTCATTAAGTTTCACCATAAACGCAAGTCGATTAACTTGTGTAAGTCTTTTTTGTTTTTATTAGAGGACTTAAAGGGAACCTCAATAACTGAAGAAAAGTATCAAAAAATTAGGAAAAGAGTCCTTGATATGGGTAATGACTCTATTAGGGAATTTGATGAACACTTAGAAAACTTTGAAATTAAAATAAGGTAAAAGGATATGAAAAAATTATTTGAATTCGTAGTACCAAAAGAAGAATTAGTTAAAGAAACTGAGACAAGCACCAATGATAAAGGTGAAGAAGTTACCACCTCAAAAGAAGTAAAAAAGAAGGTAGATAAGAAATACTTCTTGCGCAAGCCAACCAGAAAACTTTTTGATCAAGCAGAGTTGTTTTATGGAGTACAGTTATCAGAGGGTATCAAGGCAGGACTATTAACAAGAGCTTTACTACAAAAAAGGTTTAGTAACGACGGCGGCACTTTGGGTGAAAAAGAAAGAGAAGAGTGGGCTACTTTATATAGTGACATTTTTGATAAGCAAGTGGAAATTCAAAGACTGGCACTGCTAGACGATCGCTCCCCAGAAGAAGAAGCTAAGTTTCTTAACTCAAAAGAATTTTTAAAAGACGCAAGAGTACGAATTCAAGAATTCGAAATGCAACAATCGTCCTTGTATGATCAAACCGCAGAAAATCGCGCAAGAAATAAAACTATTTTATGGTGGGTATTGCACTTGGGGCACTACATTAACAATGACGCAGAAGAAAAGCCATTTTTTGGAGATGGAGAGTATGAAGATAGAATTCTAATATATGATAGATTAGAAGAAGAGGAAGACGAGTATGTGGCAGAGTGTATCAATAAATTCTTTTATTATGTAAGTTTTTGGTACGTAAGTAAAACTAGTGATCCCGAGCAATTTAAAGATCTAATTAAATTTGCTGAGCAGCAAGATCTCGAAGAACAAGGAAATACCGATGTAGATATTGAAGAACCAAAACAAGATGACCCAGTAGTCGAAGAGGAAGTAGAAAATAAACCAGTTGGAGAAGACCCATTTGAAGATGTAACAGAAGAGGCTCCAGAAAATCAAGAGTAAACATATCCAGTGTAACCTTGGGGCCCTATAATTAGGGCCCCTTTTTAATTATGCATCAAGAGCAGACAGTTAAAGCAAAAGAAATCGACCTGAAACTGGTGTTTGCTGATGTTCTAAAGGGGTATACAAAAATACGCAGCAAGCACCTCGGGGAAAGTGACTTGTATATTAAGCATTTAAATTTGTTTGATAATATCCAAACCGATAGAAATTACACCGACGCCTTAGCGCTAGCTAAAAGAAAAGAACTACCCACGGAAGAAGAGCAGAAAGAGTATTTATTAAAAGAAAATTTATGGGGAGAAAAACAAGAAAAGCGCTTGGAGGAGTTAAAAAATTATATAATCTCTTTGCGGGCTACCAAAGGTAAAATGTATCTAAAGTCCCAAATAGACTCAATAAAAAAAGAAATAGAGGAGAGCGAGCAGGAGCTAAGTGCTTTAGCAGGAGAAAAAGCAGAGTTAATTGGTTTTACTGCAGAAAAGTATGCGAACAAAAGGTCGAATGAAATGTATATTCAAAATGCGGTTTACAAAGACGAGCGGTTTGAAGAGCTCGCTTTAGATGATGACGCGTTTAATCACATGTCTGACCAAGACCTCAGTGAGCTAACCAATGATTACAACGAAGCAACTTTACACGTTACTTTAGATAACTTAAAGAAAATATCTTTGTTGCCATTTTTTTGTAATTATTATTATTTGTGTGATGATAACCCGCAAATATTCTATGGTAAACCAGTGGTGGATTTAACATTTTTTCAAGCTGAGTTATTTGCTTTTGGTAGATATTTTAAAACTTTATCTCAAGACTCTAAAGCTTCACCGCCAGATGATATAAGAAACGATCCTGACAAACTGATAGAATTTTATGAAATGCGTAAAAATGCTGACGAAGTCATGGAGAAGTTAGACGCTAAAAGCGGAGAAAAAGCGGGCGCTACTAGCTTAGTGGGGGCCACTAAAGAAGATTTAGAGGCGATAGGCTACAAAGGAGCAAATACCGTTAGCTTGTCTGAAGTGGCAGCAAAAAAAGGTGGAGAATTAGGCATGCAAGATTTCATAGATTTACACAGTTAAATTCACAAAAACAGTGTAATTATATATGGAATAAGGTAAATGGCTAGAGACGACACAATGGTAATGGAGCTAAGGCTTAGGCTTGATAAAGCCGAAAGAGAATTAGCTCGTTTCGTAAAAAAAGCAGAACGGACACAGATCAACCTTAAAGGAATTGATCATAGAAAATTTACCCAACCTTTGGGTAAAATTACCGGTTCTGTTTCTGAATTTCAAAAGTCCTTAGAGGCTTCTAACGCTCGTGTTATTGCTTTTACCGCTTCTGCAGGAGTACTCTTTACTGTTACCAAAGCTTTCCAAGAGATGGCTAGGGCCACAATTAATGTTGAGAAAAACCTTCAAGACATCAACGTTATCATGGGTGCGACCAGCCGGAACCTAAAGCAATTTGGTAACGAGTTATTTAACGTAGCAAAAAATACTGGCCAATCTTTTGATGAAGTAGCTCAAGCCGCAACTGAGTTTGCTCGTCAAGGTCTGACGATGGAGAAAACCCTTATTCGGACGAGGGACGCTCTTATTTTAACAAGATTGTCTGGTATGGACGCTACCTCTGCGGTTAACGCTTTAACTGCGGCCATCAACTCTTTTAGTCGTAGTGCGCTTACATCGACAGAGATTATTAATAGATTAGCTAATGTTGACGCAGCGTTTGCTGTGAGCACTAACGATTTGGCTGAGGCTATTAGGCGTGTTGGCGCCAGTGCGGATGATGTTAATGTATCTTTTAATGAATTAATTTCCGTAGTTACTTCTGTTCAGCAGACTACTGCTCGTGGCGGTAATGTTATTGGTAACTCACTTAAGACTATCTTTACTAGAATTCAAAGAACTGAAGTGATCGATCAGCTTCAAACTCTGGGAGTAACGGTTAGAGATATGCAGGGTAACATGCGCCCGGCAATGAAAGTATTGCAAGACTTCGCTAAAGTATACGACAAAATCAACCCCGCCTTAAAAGCTCAGACTGCGGAATTGGTTGGTGGCGTATACCAGATGAATATCTTGAAGTCTATTTTGAAAGACTTAAAGAGCGATTATTCGATTTATAATAACGCATTAGGTGTCGCCAATAATTCTACCGACGAAGCTATCAAAAGAAATGAGGAGTTGAATAAAACCCTGTCCGCTTTAATTAATGAATCAATACAGGGCTTAACAAAAATTGGTGCGGAAGCTGGCAAGGTAACCTTAGAACCACTGTTTAGGAGAATACTTGATGGCTTTAATACTCTAAGTAGTGAAATAGAATTATTTGGTGACATTGGAGAACTGTTTGGATTTGATAGAGAAGATGCTAGTAAATTTGGTAAAGATTTAGCTGGTAATATAATGAAGTCTATTGGTAACTTCTTGTCTGGTCCGGGCTTTATTGCTTTGGGCGCTATTGCTGGTAAACTGTTTTTAGATTTTACAAAGTTCTTGGGCAAAGCCGTTGTAGATTTTGCTAGTCTTAACAAGACTGCTCAACAACAAGCAGTGCTGCAACAACAAATTCAAGGCGCTTTAGCTGCTAACCCCGCATTGATTGATCAGATTACTAGAAAAGAAATAACGCGTTACGACGCTGAGAGAAAAATACTCGACGCCCTAAAACAAGAAATTTTATTGAGAGAGCAAATAGAAAGACTTGCTGCTGGATCAGGAGCAAGAGCTATGGCGGGCGGTTTTGGTACAAAGACGAGCAGAAGTACTGGAGAAAGTACAGTTACTTATAAAGGCGCATCCAAAGGTTTCATTCCTAACTTCTCTAATATGCGGGAATATGTTGGCGCTCTCGCTGGTGGATACAAACCCGGCGACATCAAGAAGATGTTTATTAAGGGCGAAGGGAATGTAACTTACAATACTGCAGAAAAAGTTAAAAAGTTCCCGGGTATGGAACAAGAAGCTATTATGCCGCCAGAAGCTAGCGAGGCTGGTATAGCTTACAAAAAGAAATTCTCAAAGACACACGGCTTCGATCCTTACGCTAGCGGCGGTTTTGTGCCGAATTTATTAAATGTTCTTACCTCGATGCGAACCATCTTTGATAAGAAGGGCAAGGGATCTACGGGAAGTATGACGGATGTGCTTTCTGCCTCTAGGGAGCAGTTGATGAAGAGTCAGGGAGTGCCGGCTTGGTTGCAAGGGGTACTCGGTTCCGCTTTAAGACCGGGAGAAATGGTGCGCATTAAAACTATGGGTCAACTTTCCGGGATTACGTCGCAAGAACGATCTGCTTTTGCTACGGGGACAGGGAAAGCTGGCCATTTAAAAGGAGCACAAATGGAGTCTGCACTGGCGGGAAGAAAAGGTAACTTCTCTTGGCGGCAAAGATTTTCTGCTCCCGGCGGAACTGGAGAGCTCGGCAAGATGCCTGTTGATTTAGGCACGAAGTCCAAGACTGGTAGAAATTACCCAATTGAATCTAAGCCAGAGCTTAAGACTAAACAAATCGGTCAATTATTTTTAAAGACTTTATATGAGAATAATAGTACCTCCCTTAAACAATTAAGAAGTAGACTTAAAAGTAAAGCTGACATGGGGGACGCTTCTGCTGGCGCCCACTTAGATAAGTTACAAAGCGTCATTGGTAGAGAAACTTTAAATCGAGGTAAAGAGATATCAAAATATAGCGCTGGTGGCGTTAATAGTTTAAGCGACTTTAATCGTGAAGTAGGCTTTGATTCGAGAAACGCCGCTCAAGCTTTAAGGGAAAGGCAGCGCGGGCTAGACGTATTCTCTGGGGGCTTTATACCCAATTTTAAAGGGGCAACAGGAAGAAAAAAAGGTAAACTACGAGCTCCTATAATGGCTAACGCAGCTATGCTTGTTCCCGAGGGCGCATCCGGAGGACAGAAGATGGCAACGACCACTGTTCCGGGAACCAAAACAAGATACACCTACGGAATTTACGAACCTGACATTCCGGGCGGAGACATGGTTGATCTGGAAAAACAAGTTAGAGATGCGGTAACAGATATTGCAGTTAAATACGCTCAAAGATTTCCCAATAACCCTTTAAACGCTAAACCCGAGCCCGCTAAATATTTTAATACTGGAGCAATGAGGGCTGCCACAGGTAGTGTTTTCGAAGCGGCGATAGATGCAGCATTTTTAAGAAGTAAAGACGTTGAAACTTCGCGCTGGGACGTAAAGAAAGGAACTAAAGGAGCCAAAGCTGTTAGAGATTTATTTGGCGTTCCCGGCGTTATGAACGCGGATTATAAAGTATCTACGTCCCAAGCTAATAGAGCAAGCATGGCTCATAAAATACATGGTGATCAAAAATCTGCAGGATTTATTCCTAATTTTGCGGCGCTGGAAGATGCATTCAATACTGAGAGATCAATGGGCGGCGACCCAGTACTTGACTTTCAATCCGGCGTCGGCTTCTATGTTAGAGATGGAAAAACACAAAAGAATTTTGGTGATGTATTAAAGGATCACCCAGAAGGTATCGGTAGGGCGATTAAAAATTCCAAATCGATGCAAGAGGCTTTAGCTGCAGAAGGTCATGTCCCTAACTTTGCTGAAGGCGGAACTGGGTTTGATATGACAATTATTACCGGCGGCATGATGATGCTCGGCACCGCCATGATGCAGTTTTCTGACACAAACAAACAAGCTTCAGTCGCGGCGGAAGAACTGAGACAACAATTTACTGAATTAGACGCTCACACTGAACAGCTTGATCAAGCCCTCGGGGATGCTACGCGAGCTCAAAAGAGACATCAAGACGCAGTGGAGGCTGACGCCAGCGCAATTAAAGCAAAAGAAAAAGAATTAGAGAGTCGAGGCAAAAAGAGCGCAAGAACCAAAGAGGCCAAAAACGAGGCCATAGACGAAATCAATGAAGATAGAAGAAAAAGAGGCAAAGCGGAACTCACCAAAGCAGAAAAGTCTGATTTAAAGAAGGGTAAGGGACATAGCAGTACACAGCGCGCATTTGATAAAAGGATGCAAAGAATTCAAGAGGAAAAAGAGCAAGCAATTAGAGATGAAATTAAATCTTTAAGAGAAAGTAAAGAAGCAAATATTAAATCGGCAAGAGCGGAAAAAGATAAGAAAAAATCTACCGAAGAACTAAAGAGAGCTCAAGCAAAAAGAGCAAAAGAGCTTAGCGCGCAGGCTTCAGCGCACAACGTTACGGCTACTGGCGCTAATCAAGTGGGCGTGGGGCGCGATGGAGTAAAGAGTGCCACCACAATGCAGAAGTTCGGCACGAGAATGCAGGGGCTAGCGATGCCCGCGATGATGGGGATGCCAATCGTCGGAGGACTTGCAAGAACCGCTGGAGTAAATGAACAGGCCGTGTCAGGAGTGGAAAGCGGCGTAAACATTGCCGCAATGGGCGCAATGACTGGGAATCCATATGCGGCTTTAGCGGGAGGTATTGCTGGTTTGGGTGTAGCTGCGGCGGGAGCCTTAAACGCAATGAACGATCCACTACCCGCGCTCAAGAAAAACGCAGAAGAAGCCAAGGAGAGATTCACAAAGCTTTCAAACGCTTCCCAAACATATTTAACTGCCTTCGATAAACTTGAAGAGGGCATGAAGTCCGAAAGCATCAAGCCCGAAGATTTGGTCAAACAGCAAGATGCTTTAAGTGAAGCGTTTATGGATTTACCCGAGGACATTCGCGCTAAGTTTGCTCACGTAAAGGGTGATGCCGAGTCGATTAAAAAATTCTTTATGGAAGCGAATAAAGAACTGCAAGACTCTCAAAGACGAGCAGAGGGTAGGGTTCAATTCGGCGAAATGTATGATGAAGAACGTGGTTGGTTTGTAGATGGGGTCAGAGACTTCTTTGGCGCGGAGGAAAAGGGAGATAGAATGTTTGGCGAGGGTAGGGCCGGAAATAAAAGGCAAACCGATTATGCTAATTTATTATTCAGAGAAGTAGATAAAGACAAGTTAAAGGGAGCAGAGGGTACAGCTACTCTAGACGCGGTATCTTCCTTCGTTGATAGTATCGGCAATAACATGAGCGCCGATGAGTTGGACCAGATGGCGCGCCACATGCAAGAGTTAGGTATTCCACAAGGATACATCGACGATTTTAGAGCAGTGGCAAAAAATTCCGAAGATGGAGCGGAAGCCGCAAAAGATTTAGCTAAAAATTTAAAAGACACAAAAGAAGCCATGGTCAAAACCGCACAAGCTACGGCTCAAATTGCGGTTAATAAAGCGATAGGTGATCAATACAGAGAAACCTTAAAGAAGATTAGCGACCAACAAAAATCTGTTAACGCCGCGCTTAAGACTACCATGGAGATCGAAAAGATGAGAATCGATCAAATGAATAGTCTCAGACTGAGTCGTGATAATTTTCAGTTAGATTTAGGTCAGATATTAGCTCAAGGTAGTTTTGAGACTAGCAAGCCGTTCATGGGTAAAGTAGAAACTTCAAGGGTCGAAACTGATCTAAAGTTGGCCAAAATGCGAGCCGATGAAATTAAAAAAATTAGAGAAGCAGTAACAAAAACCAACACGGCTGCATTCAATGTTACTCAAGCGGAGGTAATGAAGGCTGCTCAAACACTTCAGTCTAGTATCGCTGGTAAAGTAGGCCAACAAGAGACAAATAAAATTTGGAAAGATGTGCAACAAAATCAACACATCGTTGCGCAGTTGACGCCAATAATGGTTGAACATTTACAGAAGATTAAGGACAATCCTGACGCGCAAGCTTTACCAGAAAAATTAAGAGCCAAATTAGAAGAAGCTTTTTCCAAGGCGGGATCTAGAAACGCTCAAGCTAGCGCTAATGTAATAATGAAGCAGTTAGAAAAACAAACTGTTGCGCTTCAGGGAGATCTGCAGAAAATATTTAATGAAACTGCCCAACAAAGTATCATTATGGGACTGCAGCAAAGAAATCAAGAAGAATCAATTAGACTACAAGAAAAACTAGCCTCTTTCGGAGGGGGCGCAGGATTTGTTGGTAGGGGTCAATTTGGTGAAACTAATTTATCCGGAGAATTTCAAAAAGTTAAAGAAGATTTATATAATGCCATTCTGCCTCTTGTTGATCAAAGAGCGGCGGGCGTAGCGGGAGCGCAAGAAAGTCAACCGGGCATGGTAGACGCAGGGCGCGCAGCATTTAATACCTTAGACGCCTTAATTAATAAAATGGCATTAAGAAGAGAGGGCGGGGAAAGAATGGGTTTTGGAGACTTTGCTCCATTAACTGGAAGAGCGGTCGCCGGAAGAGCAGAAACAATCAGAATGGATGTTGCTCAAGCTAGAAACGTAGCCGCTTTGCAGGGTGCAGATGTAAGCGAAGGCTCAGAATTAGGCAAGGCATTTAAAGCTGCAGAAGATGGCGCCGAAGATACGGCCATTATGCAAATAGCTAAAGAATTTAAGTTTGACGAAATGCCCGATCAAATGGCGCAAATGAACGAGCGCATGGGTATCATGAATGAGATTATAGCTAATCAAGCTAGTGATTTAGAACAAAGAAATAAAGCTTCCTTCACTGCGGCCCTGCAGGCTGTGGGAGTGGATAAATTGGCTGATAATTTTAATCAAGATATAGTTGAACAGACAAACAAGCTCGGCCAACAAACCGTTGATAGCGCCGAATCCAATGCGAAAGCTATTGTCGAAGGAGGTCTAAAAAATCTTGACGGTGTAATCGCGCGCGGTAATGTAATAGATTTCAAAGGTTATAATCAAGTTAGCGATGCGATCTCGGACGGAACCAGTGATTCAAATATAGCTAGAGCTAAGGTTATGACTGGTGTGACCGGTAATATTAATTCACAGGCCGTAAGTAATTTCCAGAATTTATCCAACACTAGCACAGAGGTAATTGGTAGGCCCGTGGCTGACTTGGCTAATAATTTACCGGACGACGTAGTCAATTTAAATCGAAATAACGCCAAGGGATTTAATCTTCTTTTAGCAGAACTGCAAACCCTTAATCGTTTGTCTGATGCCGCTAGGGGAGCGAAAGAAAAGAAAGACGAGAGATTAAAATGGGTGACCGATTTAACCGCGGTTCTTACAGAGCGCAATATGGATAGTGGAAACTATAAGGACCGAGGAGACGCGGCGAAGGCAGCTGGAGAAGAAGCCAAGAAAATGGTCGAAGACGGTACAATGTTGGGCAGCATCTTGGGCGACACTCCGGGGTCACAATCAATCGCTCAAGCAATGATGGATAGAGACAAAAAGAAAAGTCTAGAAAATCAAGCAGACCCATTGGCTGGTTTTAAGTTTACTCCCGAGCAGCAAGCAGAAGCGACCAAAACAAAACAATGGAACGCATTGAGATCTACATATTATAGGGGCGCTACTGGTCAACTAGAAGGCGATATGCTTGAAGACACAACGATAGCCGGCTACAGAGTGGGTAGAGTAAATCAGTCATTAGAAAAATTAGGCCTTGCTCCCGAAAGCTTTAGAAACATAGATGAGATGCAAGCGGCTGTTGCTGAAAAATGGGACACGCTATCTAGAAGTGAAAAAGTAGATTTATTAAACGAAGCGGAAGTTCCTAGAAGCGGACCGAGCGGTCGAGGAGGGGATGTTGCGCAGCAACTAGATAAAATTTTTGATAAAATGTTCGGCGAGAGGGAGCAAATAATGAGAAAAGTGCCCACCGGCAGAAAAAGCCGTAGCGGCAAGCCCGTAATGGCGGAGGAAGGAACCGGTAGGTACACCAGACAGGGTGGAGCAGATACTGTGATGAATGCATTCCGCGGCGGAAAGGTCGATAGTGGGGCTGAGTGGTGGTTAGAAAGGACTGTCAAAGGAATTAAACAAGACGGCTCAGCGAAAGCTCAGCGTGGCCAGATGGAGGCTGCTATAAGGAGAGCACAATCAACACTAAGCGGAGTTAATAATGACAAAGAACTAGAGAAGTGGGTAAAACAGGGCTGGGTCATTAATGTTGGAACGGATCAGGTGCCTAACTACCAAATTAAAGATGAAGCTTCCATGAGGGAAATTTTAGGCCAAATGGAATTTAATACTACTTCTGGTTATGTTCCGGGAGTGTCCGCGAATTATACATCCGCTGGCAGCCTAAATAATGACCAGCTTCAAATGCTAAGGGCGTCTGCCAATAGAACTGCTAGCACAGAAAATATAGACAGATTAAGAGAACTTCAAAGAAGATTTAAAGCGCAACAGAATCAAGGACCGGATTACAAAGCGGATCCGGATGCCGGAGTCGATGAAACGGCCAGCAGACAGTCATTATCCTTTTTCGGCGCTTTCGATCCATCGACCTATCAAGAAAATGATAAATTAGAAGCAGAAAAACTTGAGCGACGGCGTCAGTTGGGCGGCAAGCTTGCAAGACAATTTAAGAAACCTATCGAAATGTTTTTTGGCGCAAGAGGAGCGGGAGCATCGGGCGGTCAGTATCGAGTGGGAGAAGAAGGCTTTAACCGCTTCGTCGACATGGCCACAACGCAGTATTCCGGAGCGGTACCTTACGACACGCAGGAAAGACAACTCTCGTTAAGAAGAAATCAAAATCTTTTGGCTTACACAAGGCGTCAAAATTTACAATTAGGCACGGGATACGCCGCTCAGAGAGCCAAGAAGGCTGGTTTCGGTGCCGGCGACGGAAGCGTAAATATTTACAGAGATTTAGGCGCGGGTAAGCAGCTGGATGTAAAGCGCGTAGAGCAGCTTAGCAAGCTAGCTAAAGGCGAGAAGGAAATGCTAGACAAGCAGGCCAAAGAGATGGAGGATATTTCCGCCTTGGGAGACAGTGAAGAATCGAGAAATAGATTAGATAAGCTATTCCAGAAATTGAAGACGCAGGGTTATACTGGCGATGATACTGACGTTGCATCTATGAGCGAATTTATAGAGAACGCCGGTAAAGACGTTCAGTCTTTTGCTAACACTTTAGATAGAGTTAAAGAGTACGGTAAAACATTTGCCACTGCACAGCAGCGCATACAAGAATTAAAAGCTGCGCAGGCTGGAGAGACGACACTAAGTCAGGAAGATATCTTAAAAGCTTATGGCGTAGACCAAATGGAAAAAGCAAGGGTGGCTTTAGATGAGTGGAAAAAGAAAATAGACTTAATCAAAAATGATCCAACTGCAACCGCGGAAGAATATCAAAAAGCCATTGACGAAGGCATGGCCGTAAGACTCAAGCCCCTCATTGGTGAGGCTTCAGAAATAGGCATCAAGACCCAAACCCTTAAAGAGCTAATCGCCTTAGAAGGAAGCGCTAATGAAGACGCGAGAGTAATCGGTGAAAAAGCCGCACAAATACTAGTAGACTATACCAAGAACGCTAAAGATAAATTAGATACTAAAATTAAAAATTTAGACAACGCGGTAATGCTTGATGATGCAAATCCAACTTTATATGCAGACGAAAGAAGGGCTAATCGTAGAGCCCGCACTAAAGCGAGGATGAGAGATGGAAGTTGGACGATGGAAGACACAATGGGCGACATTAAGCAAGCTTGGAGTTATGGCAATAGAGAGATGGCTAGAGATGCTGAAGAAAGTTTATTTAACATTTCTCAAAATTTCCAAAACGAAACAGTTAATGCTTTCCAGTCTTTGATTGACGGTACCAAATCTGCCAAGGAAGCTTTTGGTGACTTAACTCAAGGCATCGCTGATATGGCCATGAAGATGCTTATTGAAATGGCTGTTAAAAGATATATCTTTAATCCAATGGCTGGTATGTTCGGCCGTGAGGGTGGGTTAGTAACTGATGGCGGCATACAGAAGTTTTCTAAGGGTGGAGCCGTTCTTGGAGGTAGCGGAACAAAGGACGATGTGCCTGCGATGCTTTCTTCTGGAGAATTCGTTTTAAGAAAACAAGCCGTAAATAAATATGGAATGGGCTTTCTCAACACCCTTAACTCGGGCTCAATGCCACCGTCTGGCTCTCCAGATCCTCAGGCCAATTTAGATTCACTAATGCAACATCATGCATCAAAAGGCGGTGTTTATAGCAAGTTCAACTTAAGAAATGCATTTGTTTACGATAGTGACAAACCGACGGGTGCTAGCCATTACGCTATTGACAATAGACTTTCGAGACAAGCAATAACCGATCCTGATAATCCGCGCAACCAAATCAGGATGGATAAGGTGCAAAATCTATATGATTACTGGGCCGATAGAAGAACAGAGATAGACGAGTGGCGTAAGTCTGTTGATGAATATAATAAAAACAAAAAGAAACGCATGAGAAACATGCTCTACTTAGCTGGTGGGTTGGCTGCGTTTGGCGCAATCACTGGCGCAGGAGCAACGTTCGGCAAGGGAGCGCTTGGTGGCAAGTTAGGTTTGTGGGCCGCTTCCAAGGGCGGTTACAACAAGCGCGACGATATTCCAGCCATGTTAATGGGCGGAGAATACGTGGTAAATTCAGATACAGTTAATCGATACGGCGTTGATTTCTTCCGCAACTTAAATGCTGGAAAACTGAATAAATACGCTGATGGTGGATATGTGGGTGCAGAACCTGCCAACACAGCCGAAACGGCCTCAGATCAAGCCTCAGGAGCAGTAAACAACGTTACAATAAACGTCAGTGTGGAGGGTAGCGGAGGTATTACATCCAGCACAAGCGGTATGTCACAAGAGGACGGTAAAGTTCTAGCGGATCTTATTAAGGATCAAGTAGTCAAAACACTTATTACCGAAAAAAGGTCGGGCGGAATTTTAGCTAATAACTAAATTACTTATCTTCTAAGTCTTTCAATCTCTGGTCAATAATAGCCATTGCCTCATTGTATACCAGATGATTAGTTGCCATATTAGAATTAATTAATGGCAAATTGCAGTGAGGGGTAAAGTCTTTAATAATGTCATAAGGAACATTTAATTTATCTTGTTGTCCCGCATAGGCAGATGCTAATGTTAGCTGCCACTTTTCAACTCTAATTGATATCTCTTTTACCCTTGGGGCTACAGCATGGTTGATTGTGATAACACTC
>VTLG01009224.1_pt1 | contig 75983 bp, 69 predicted proteins | sample 4694571 | NCBI WGS metagenome assembly VTLG01 (sample SAMN12604809, study PRJNA352737) | marine metagenome | biome: ENVO:00000447; feature: ENVO:00000209|ENVO:00000569|ENVO:01000036; material: ENVO:00002151; isolation source: viral sequences binned using virsorter ...
TCCCAATGCAACCACACACTGGTACGTCCACGTTCATGCACCAAGATAATTTTTATTTTAATGGTGACAATAAAAAAATATTAAGTTGCGCAGTATATTTAACAGACACTAATAAACAGAATGGTTGTTTGAGATTAGTAAAGGATTCTCACACTAAAGGCATTTTAAAACATGAAGTTTCTAGTAATGTAAACAAATATATAAAATGGATTGACAGCAAAGAACTAGAGAGCTATCATATAATTGATTTAGAATTTAGAGGTCCGTATGCTGTGTTCTTTGACATAAATATGGTTCATGGCTGTTATCCTAATAACTCTAATGATTTTAGATATAGTTTAGCTTGGGAATATATTGAATCATCTAATACAGATGTGGTGGATTGGTACGAAGATAGGATAAAATTATATTAATATGAAACAAGACAAAGATATAAACAGTATGAGGTTTTTCCCACACTGGAATACACACACAGGTACACAAGTCTGTGGTCTAATTGAATTAGTATATGATATAGGGATTATGTCTAATCACAGACCTTTAAAATGTGTAGAAATAGGTAGCCATAGAGGAGAGTCTGCATTAGTAATATCATCTTTCCCTTTTATAAACAAATTAACGTGCGTTGATATTCATGAATATCCAGAATTGAAAGAAAGATTAAAAGAAAAAATAGATGCTAATACTGTAGATTTTATCCAAGCATCATCGATAGAGTATGCTGATACTGTTGAAAATAATAGTATAGATTTTGTTTATATAGATGCTGAACATGATTATGACTCAGTAAAACAAGATTTATCCGTTTGGTTTCCAAAGGTAAAGATAGGTGGATTTCTAGCTGGTCACGATTATAATAAGGAACAGTTTCCCGGTCTAGTCAAAGCTGTGTGTGATTTCCAAAAAGATGTGTCGGAAACTTGGCCTCATAAGCCTATGTTTTTAAAAACCTATATAGATAGTAGTTATTGTTTTATTAAGACAAGGAACTCTTAATGTTGATATCCAAAGAATATGGTGTTATTTTTATACATATTCCTAAAACCGGTGGAACTACTTTAACTACGGCTTTTCGTGAAGTTTTAAAAGAAGATACTAATATCTTGTCAACAGGCTCACAAGTTCTACAAAGAAGAACCATTAATCAACCATCAAAATTTCCAGATTTTTACAATAGGGTACATTTAAAATATAAATATCTTGATGAGAGACAAAACTCACCAATGGAAACCGGTGTATGGTTAAAGTATTTTAATAGCTATAGAATTTTTACAGCTATGAGAAATCCTTGGGGTTGGTATGTTTCTAATTATTTATTTGATCAAAAAATTCATACAACAAAACCGAACTACATAACTCGTCCCTCAACAATTTTACCTTTTGATGAGTGGCTTAAAACTAGAGATACAAATCAATTTGATTGGGTAATAGATAGTAATGGTAAAAATTGCGCAACTATGATAGGTCAAACTGAAACATTACAAGATTCATTTAATCAAATGTGTGATGAAATTGGCGTGCCTAGTATACAGTTAGAAAACTTAAATGTTAATGATAAATCTCTTCAAGAAGACGGAAGCATAGATCATTCATATTATAGAGATTTTTATACAGAGGAAACTAAAGCTATAGTTGCTGAAAAATCTAAAAGAGTAATAGAACAATTTAATTATGAATTTTAAAACAAGACCAGATTGGACAGACTATTTTTTAGGATTAGCTAAAGTAGTTTCTCAAAGAAGTCATGATATACACACACAGCATGGATGTGTAATTACAGATCGTCAACATAGAATTTTGGGAGTTGGATATAATGGATTCCCCAAAGGCATGGACGATACTAAATTACCAACAAGTCGTCCTGAAAAATATGAATGGATGATTCATGCCGAAAGAAATGCTTTATCTAATTGTGTCATACGTCCAGACGATGGGATAGCATACGTTACAGGTCAATGTTGTAATGATTGCATTAAAGCTCTGTGGCAAGAAGGCATAACTGAAGTGCATATGATCGATGGACATGGTACACAATTATTTGATAATAATCAGAAAAAACATTTTGACTTGTTTGTAAAGTCTACTAATATAGGTATATTCTACGAAACTCCTAATTTATCTTGGATAGCTAACATTTAGTAATACCGATAAAGGTGTATAGTATATTACAAAAACGTAACGTAAGATTTAAAATAGTCATAACTATGGCAAAAAAAATTAAAAATAAATTCTTATTAATTGATCATCTCTCTGGTCAATTTTTCTTTTTTATATAAGTCAAAGGAAGATTTATGTCTGCTCTTAATGAATTAAAAAATTATACATTTGTTAGTAAGTACGCTAGATGGATTGAAACTGAAAATCGTAGAGAAACTTGGAGAGAGGCAGTTGATAGAGTAAAAAATATGATGCATACTTATTATGATGATAAAGGTATGTCTGAGCAGATTGATTGGGCTTATGAGTTAATGTTTAATAAAAAAGTTTTAGGTAGTCAAAGAGCGTTGCAGTTTGGTGGCGAACCTATTTTAAAAAGACATGCTAAAATTTATAACTGCACAAGTTCTCATTGTGATCGTTTAAGGTTTTTTCAAGAGTGTTTTTGGCTACTACTTTGTGGTAGCGGCACAGGATTTAGCGTTCAAAAACATCATATAGCAAAACTTCCTAATTTAATCACAAAACCTAAAAATACAGACAATGGCACTAAGTATATTATTGAAGATAGTATTGAAGGATGGGCAGATGCATTAGGTGTTTTACTAAGTTCTTATTTTAGTAAACCTTCAGATGCAAAGTTTGCCTCATACAAAGGTGAGTACATTGTTTTTGATTATAGTAATATTCGTGAAAAGGGAGCTACCCTTTCATCCGGTGTTGGCAAAGCTCCCGGTTTTGAACCTTTGCAAAATGGCTTAGAAAAAATCCGATCACTCTTACAGAATTGTGTTGAAAATGGACAGAAAAAATTACGACCGATCGATGCTTATGATATTATTATGCACAGCAGCGATGCTGTACTATCTGGTGGTGTTCGTAGAAGTGCCTCGTTAGCACTTTTTAGTGCTGATGATGAAGAAATGGCTAAAGCTAAAACAGGCAACTGGTATATTGATAACCCTCAAAGAGCAAGAAGTAATAATTCAGCATTACTAATTAAAGATGATACATCATATGAACAATTTGCATCCCTTATGGAGTCTGTTAAAGAATTTGGTGAACCCGGTTTTATTTGGAGTGACTCAACAGAAATGACTTTTAATCCATGCGTTGAGGTAGGAATGTGGCCCGTAGATGAGGAAACTGGCAAGTCTGGATGGCAAGGTTGCAACTTATCTACAGTAAACTGTTCATCAGTAACAGATGAAGAAGATTTTTATGAGAGATGTAAAGCTGCTGCGATCATTGGAACACTACAAGCAGGTTTTACAGAATTAGATTATTTAGGTAAGATTAGTAAAAAGATTTTTGCTAGAGAGGCATTATTAGGTGTTTCTTTAACTGGTATTATGGAAAAACATGATTTAGTATTAACTGAAAAGGTTTTGAAACAAGGAGCCAAAATTGCAGTTGACACTAATAAAAAACTTTCTAAAAAAATTGGTATTAATCAAGCTGCTAGAGTAACATGCCTAAAACCAGAAGGAACTTCTAGTTCAATGCTAGGAACTTCTTCTGGCATCCATCCCCATCATGCTAAAAGATATATTAGACATGTACAAGCTAATATTTTAGAACCTCCATATCAATACTTTAAAAGCTATAACCCACACGCTTGCGAAAAGTCGTCATGGTCTGCTAATGATACTGATGAAGTTGTGAAATTTCCGATTGAAGTGCCTGATGGTTCTAAATTAAAAAATCAGTTACCAGCAGTTGATATGCTTGCTATAGTTAAGGATACTCAAAAAAATTGGGTGCAATCAGGTAAAAACAGATCATTGTGTACTCAAGAATATCTTAGTCATAATGTTAGTAATACTGTGACAGTACGCCCAGATGAGTGGGAAGATGTAACAAAATATATTTATAATAATCGTAAGTTTTTTGCTGGTATTAGTTTAATACCACAAAGCGGCGACAAAGATTACCCTCAAGCGCCATTTACCACAGTATACACAAGCAGAGAAATTGCTAAAGAATATGGTGAAGCATCTTTGTGGTGTTCTGGATTAATCGAACTAGGATTAAATGCTTTCGATAATAATCTATGGGCAGCTTGTGATTTTATGACACTACAACAAGAATCAGACAAAGATAGTGATGATAAAAAACTATTTTCGGTTAAAATGAAAAGATTTGCAAAGAAGTATTTTGATAGTGATATTAAAAGACTTACTTATTGTATGAAAGATGTTTATAATTGGAAAATCTATACAGATTTATTCGATAGCTATACTAAAGTTGATTATACTCAACTGTTAGAAACAGAGGACAATACTGTAGGAATAGAGGAAATTAGCTGTGCTGGTGGAGCATGTTTAATTTAACTTTACTTCCTCATGAGGTATTACATTGAGAAAAAATAAACCTAAAAAATCTGGTAACGTAAGTAAACCAGAGTCAAGAACGATAGTGTATAGAAATAGATTAAAGCCTAAAACTATACATCAAAATGACTATATACACTCTATGGCAGAAAATACCATAACATTTTGTCATGGTCCCGCCGGTAGTGGCAAAACACATATTGCTGTCGGTTTAGCTTTAGAATATTTACTAGAAAACAAAGTAGAAAAAATTGTTATTACCAGACCTGTGGTAGAAGCTGGAGAAAAATTAGGTTTTTTACCCGGTAAAGCCGAAGACAAATTAAGTCCATATCTACTACCATTATTCGATGAGTTAAATCATTTTATTAGTCCATTTGATTTATCGTATCTAAAAAATGAAAAGAAAATTGTTGTAGTACCATTAGCATTAATGAGAGGTCGTAGTTTTCATAATAGCTTTATAGTAGCTGATGAATGTCAAAATGCTTCGTATGAACAACTAAAAATGCTGTTGACAAGAATTGGACATAATAGTAAAATGGTATTAACTGGTGATGTCACACAGTCTGACTTACAAAGTCATAGACAGGGTGGTTTTAATCACTTAATTGATATATTACATGATATTAATCAAGTATCTATGGTCCATTTAGATGGTGCTGATATATTAAGAAATCCTATAATATCATCAATTATTCACAGAATTGAAAGCGTAGAACAAGAAGAAAAAGAATAATTTATACTTGCCAACCTCATAGTGCAGACTACTATAGTAGACATAACAGATATACTTTGTAAGATATAAAATTATGCCAATCTATACATACGTCTGCACAGACTGTCAATTAAAAATGGAAATTATTGGTAGACCGTCTAACTACCAAGAAACAATAGAGTGTAAAGAATGCGGTAAACAATGTCACAGGTCTTTACAAGACGATTTAACATTAGGTTTTGTAAAACTAGCAAATTCAGAAATCAAAACTTTAGGACATCTAGCAAAAAGAAATGCTGAAAATTTTAGTGATGATTACAAAGCAGAATTAAAACGCAAGCATTATGATTATCAAGAACAAATTTCTCCAAAAGAATTACCCAAAGGCATGAAAAGAATACCTAAACAACCAAAGATCAAGTGGACAAAGGATTAAAAATGGATAGCTTTAGAGTTAAAAAAGACATACCCAATTATCAAAGCGAATATTATACCATTATTGGTAATCATGATTATTTAGACGATGATAGCAATCCAATGCTAAATGATCCAGATGATGGCAAGCTAATGGCAGAAAAAATTATTTACAGTGATGGTAGAGAGGCTTTTTACGTTAAGGTTGGCACATATGGTAAATTGTTTAATCCTATAGGTATGTTCTCTGAAGGACGTATTAAAAAATATATGGCTAAGTTTGGCAAAAAAGAATGGACACTTAAAAAAGTAAATCCAAAAGTCTTCTCATATTATGTATCATTTTTAAGAACAAAAAATTTAGCGTGGTTTAATAATGCAGAAAGGGAAATGGAATGAAAAAGCTATCTCGTGTGAAAGAATATGCAGCTAGATATCTGTTAAGTGAAGTAAAGATGGATTGTAAGGCTATAGCTAAAGAGTTGGGTGTAACCGAAGAAACCATCAGGAACACTTTAGAAATGCCTAAAGAAGAGTCTCCATTAAAAACGGTTACTTCTAAGACCTCAGATTTTATCAATGAAACATCTATGAAGGGTAGCCAAAATGTCATGATTATGACAGAAGGAGCATCTCAAAAATTAGATGGAATTGCAGAAAAGCAAAGAGCAGAAAACGGACCAAACTCAAAATACGAAAATGTCATCAGAAAAGCCCGCGAATAAATATCTCTCTAAATACTCGAACGGCAAAGAGGTATCTGCTGCTCAATATATTACAGAGATAATATGCGAAAATAAAGCTCGTATTGAAAAAAAAGATCTACATTATAGATTTTGGCAAAGTAAAGAGTGGGCAAGGTTTTATAGAAATCAGATATCATCGTCACATAAATTATTAAAAAAGCATAGCGACAAAGCTATTATCGCAGCATTAAAAGACAATAAAGCTAGACGTATATTTTCATTAAGAGCACCCTCACTAACAGCACTGATTAAGAAACATGAGGCTATTATAGAATCTCAAAACAAAGAATTAAAAATTAAAATAGACAGGAAACAGGATTCGACTTATCAGAAGAATGACAAGAAAGGTATACTCTCTAAGTTAGAGGAATTAGATAATGAGCATTAAGGAAGAAGTTAATAAAAGTTTTGGTGATGATATTGTGTTATCAGCAAATTCAGTGTTAGATACAAAAGTAATGAATATTCCTATTAGTCCTTCTTTAGATATTATCCTAAATGGAGGTGTGCCAGAAGGTAGTTTCGTTATTTTTACTGGACAACCCAAGTGTGGTAAAACAACGACATCATTATATCTTGCTGGTAACGCTCAACAACCAGAGTATGGTTACGGATCATTTAAAGATGGTAGAGAGGTTTACTATTTAAATATTGAAGGACGATTAAAGAAAAGAGATTTAGAAGGTATTCCTCATATTAATAAAGATAGGTTTCATATTATTGGTTCTCAACAGGGTAAAATTTTACACGCTGAAGAGTATTTACAAATTGCTGAAAAAATTATTAATCAAGTTCCCGGATCTGTTGTTATCATCGATTCGTATTCAGCACTTTGCACAGAAGCAGAAATTACATCAGACATGGGTAAAATGCAAAGAGCAGATGGAGCAAAGCTATTAGCTAAATTTTGCAGAAAAGTAGCTAATGTTATTCCTGTTAATAAAAATATTGTTATTGGTATTACTCATCTTATGGGTAATCCTACAGGATACGGTGCTGAATTTAAAGAAAAATCTGGACAAGCCGTAGCTTACCAAACAGATATTAAATTACGAGCAAAGAGATTTAGTCCTTGGAAGGTAGGCAAAGAAGATACTCAAATAGGACAAGAAGTAGAGTGGCAAGTAGTAACATCAGCACTTGGTTCTCCCGGTGGAAATATTGTTAGTCATTTAAGGTATGGTGAGGGTATTGATAAGCATATGGAGTTGTTTAGCCTTGCTGTAGATATTGGATTAATTAATAAAGGTGGAGCATGGTATACGTTTTCGTCTTTACCGGATAGTCCAAAATTTCAGGGAGCAGAAAAAGCAAGAGACTTTTTATTGTCTAAGCCTGAAGTATACAAAGATTTATGGGATCAAATTAAAGATACAATGGGTCTTAAATGAATGTTAAGGATTTAGATGGAAACATTAATAAATGGAACTTAACAGGGTATATAGCCAAAGGTTCTATAACAAAAAAATCTAGCTTGCATCTTAAGGCTAGACAGCTTATTAGAGAATGTAATCCAACATTACAAATTTTAGAAGAAGTACCAATTAATCCAAGAAGATCTGAAACATTATATTTAGATTTTTATTTACCTCTTACTAAAACTTGCATAGAAGTACATGGTGAGCAACATTATAAATTTGTGCCTTTTTATCACACTACTAAATTAGGTTTTTTTAAACACAAAAAAAGAGATCAAGATAAAAAAGATTGGTGTGAAACAAATGGTATACAGATTATTGAATTGTCGTATGCTGAATCACAAGAAGAATGGTTAAAGAAAATTAAAGATGACTAATCAAACTGCTAAAGAAGAACTTGCGCATTGGGACAAATTATTAGATGAGTATGAATCTAGTATTGGTCTGCCTGTATATCAAGCAGACGGTTTACAGGAGTCACAACTGCAAACTTATTTGCAGATGAGTAGAGATAAACTAGAAAAACTTGGACCTCAAGAGTGTGCTGAAGTCGCATACATTCTTGGTCAATTTTCATTCCATACACAAAGGACAGCTAATAGAGAAACAGCTAGACTTAATTGGGCAGATGAAACTATTAAAGAAGTTATAGCTGATGAGATCAATAACTATAAAGGTTATGGATATGTAGAAAAATCTATGCAAGCAATTAAACACAATGAAAAAGCTAACAAACTTAATAGAATTAAAAAGTACGCAAAACAAAGAGTAGATAGACTATGCTATTTATCTAACAGTATTAAAAATTTATCCGATATTTTACTTTCGATTCAAAGAGCAAAAATGGTGAAACAAAATGGATGATCTAAATAACCTGTCTAATGAGCAGTTGAGTTTAATGATTCAAATGCTACAAAAAACTTTAGAAGATAGACAGCCTAAAAAAACAGATGAAAACGCGAGACCAAACAAATTTTTAGATATGGCGGAGTTTACCATGCACAAGGCAGACTCTATTATAGATAAAAAACTTAATGTAAGACCACCAACACCTAGAACCAGACAGTTTAAACCTTTATCGGTTAGATGCAGAGTTTGTGGCAAAGAAGAAGAAATAAATCCAGCACTACTTTCGACAGAACCTAATAGATATAAATGTAATTCGTGTTCATCAATTCCGGGATAATATGAAACTTTCAGATAGTGCTGCCGAACGAGCAATCTTGTCAGGCATTTTTAATTATGGTGAAGATGCTTACTTTGATATTTGTGATCTAATACAAGAGCAATCTTTTACTATAGACAGCAATGTTTATATTTATAAATGTTTTAAGCACATTTTTACCAATCATCAAAATCCTAAAATAGATTTAGCTTTAATATTTTCAGCAGCAGAAGAACTTTCTCTTTCTAAAATACTAACTAAGAAAGATGAAGTGCAACATATTAATGCTATTATTAACTTTCCTGTAGATAAAGATAATCTACGAAAGTTTGCTGCAAAGATTAAGAAACTAGAAATAGCTAGACTATTACAACAGCAGTTGGAAGAAGCTAAAAACAAAGTTGTTAAAATTAGTGGTAATGAATCTGTTGGCAATATTGTAGGTATTGCTGAAGATATTATATTTAATTTTACATCAATGCTAAACGATAGTGAAGATGCACCTGCTACATTAGGTTCAGAAATTGATTCGTACTTAGACGATATTATTAATAACCCTATAGATCAAATTGGTATACCAACTGGATTTCCTGTATACGACAAAGCTATCGGTGGAGGGCTTAGAAAAAATACTGTAAATGTAATTGCTGCTAGACCTAAAACTGGTAAGACTCTTTTATCTGACAACATGAGTTTTAACATCGCTAACAACTGTGAAGTTCCTGTATTAAATATGGATACAGAAATGACAAGAGAAGATCACATACACAGAACATTAGCTATGATGACAGATGTAGAGATAAATGAAATCGAAACAGGTCAATTTGCTAAGTCTCCATCTAAAAAAGAAAAGGTTACAAAAGCAGCTAATAAACTAAAAAGCCTTAAAATTTTCCATAAATCTATAGCAGGTAAACCATTTGAAGATCAATTATCATTAATTCGTAGATGGCTAATAAAAGACGTTGGATTAAATGAAGATGGAACAGCCAAGGACTGTGTTATATTTTATGATTATCTAAAACTTATGGATAGTCAAGGTGTAAGTCAAGATATGAAAGAGTATCAGGTTCTTGGATTTATGATGACACAATTACATAATTTTGCCACGAAATATAAAGTTCCAATAGTAGCTTTTGTTCAATTAAATAGGGATGGTATTACTAAGGAAAGTACAGATACAGCTAGTGGTTCTGATAGAATTATTTGGTTGTGTAGTAATTTTACAATATTTAAAAGAAAGTCTGATGAAGAAATTGCTGAAGATGGCCCAAATGCTGGCAACAGAAAACTACTGCCTGTAATTAGTAGACATGGTGGTGGTTTAGATGACAACGATTATATTAATTGTCACATGGAAGGGCAGTTTGCTAAAATTAAAGAAGGTAAAACTAGATTAGAATTAATGAATAATATTAACTCAGACTCTGACATACAGGAGTATATTGGTGAAAACGATGACCAAGAAATCCCATTCAACTGATCAAAACAAACTTAAAGTATTATGCGATTTAATGTGTGATAACATTTTTGATTTGTTAGATTACTTTGATATTGATTATAAAGAAAATGGCAAAATGATTAGCATGGCTTGCCCTATTCATGATGGAGATAATCAATCTGCAGTTAATATATATCATGAAGGAGATACTTATAGAGGTAACTGGAAATGCAGAACTCATAATTGCGAAGAGTGCTTTAAAGGATCGATCATAGGTTTTGTTAGAGGCGTATTGTCTAATAGAAAGAAAAACTGGGTAAAAAACGGAGATGATGTTGTATCGTTTAAAGAAGCCTTAGATTTCTGCACTAAATTTGTAAATAAAGATCTTGATGATATTACGATCTGTGAAGCTACTAAAAATAAAAAGAATTTTACTAATGTTATTAATAACATATCATCAGATAAACAAAACAATATACCAACAATTAGCAGGGATAGCATCCGGTCATTACTGGAGATACCGTCACAGTATTATATTAATAGGGGGTATTCCTCAGATATTTTAAATAAATACGATGTAGGACTGTGTAACCGACCTAATAAGGAAATGTCAGGCAGAGTAGTAGTACCTATATATAACTCTAATTACAAAAGTATGATTGGATGTTCAGGAAGAAGTATTTATAATAAATGCGACAAATGTGGAGGGTTTCACAATCCAGCAGATGATTGCCCATCTCCTGAAAATTTATGGAAATATTCTAAATGGAAACATAATTCTGGATTTAAGGCACAAGACCATTTATATAATTTTTGGTTTGCCAAAGAACATATAGCTAAGTCATCTTATGCTATACTTTTAGAAAGCCCCGGTAATGTTTGGAAGTTAGAAGAAAACGGTATTCATAACAGCGTGGCTATTTTTGGAACAAATTTAAGTGCAAAACAAAAACTATTATTGGATAGTTCTGGCGCTATGAGTCTTGTTATTATTATGGACAATGATGAAGCTGGTCATAAAGCAGCACAGAATATTATAGATAAATGCAATAGAACATATAATACTTATTCTTTAAAAGTAGAAAAAAATGATATTGGTGAAATGTCAACAGAAGAAATACAAAATCAAATTGTTAATCAAATTAAGGAATTACCATTATGATAGTAGCATTTGCAGGCAGAAAGCAGTCTGGTAAAAGTACATCAGCAGATTTTATTCGTAAATTATTTGAAACTAGCTTACAAGGCTCAAGTAAGATATATCATTTTGCTGATCCATTAAAAAGAAATATATGTATGGATGTTTTAGGTTTAACATACCATCAATGTTATGGGTCTGATGAATCTAAAAACGAATTGGTGGATTGTTGCTGGCCAGATACAAATGAAAAAATGACAGCAAGAGAAGTAATGCAATATGTTGGAACTGATATTTTTAGAAAAATGCAGCATAATGTGTGGGCTAGTGCTACTATTAATAAGATTAAGAACGATAATTTAGATTTAGCATTAATAGGAGACTGTCGATTTCCAAATGAAGTTGAAGCAGTAAAACAAGCTAATGGATTGGTAATTAAATTACATAGAAATAATTATCATTCTACACATGCTAGTGAAACAGCATTGGATGCTACTAACTACGATCAGTCGTGTTTTGATTTGGTTGTTGATAATACTGATATAACATTAACACAAAAAAATCAAATCATTTACGATTTTTTACACGATAAAGGAATATTACCATCATAATTACATACTTCCGTAGTTCATCATATAATACTCATAATATGTGTGAGCAACAATATTTTTTTGATTATGTCTTAGGCTATAAACAGCCATCAAACAAAAAAGCAGATAAAGGAACGATTGTTCATAAAGCTTTAGAAATTTTAGCTTTTATAAAGTACACTGAACAACAAGATAAAAAAACATTTGTAGACGATATTATTGGTGAGGTTCATGTAAATAATTATAATTTAGATAATATTATTAAACAGGTATATGATTTTTATTCAAGTAATTTTACTCATCATGAATGGAAACAAATAGATTTTAAAGATTGTTACAAATGGACATATAAAGCTATCGATTATGCTAATGGTATGTTTGATCCAAGGAATAGAAACATTTTATATCCTGAACAAAGATTTGATATAACTATAGATAAACCTTGGGCAAAATATGATTATGGAGATTTAAAGGGCGAACTTGCTATTAAAGGCACTATAGATTTAATAACTAGACCTAGTGAAGATACATTAGAAATTATTGATTGGAAAACCGGTCGTAGATTAGATTGGGCCACAGGGCAAGAAAAAACACAAGAGAAGTTAGAAAAAGATCCTCAACTTATGATCTATTTCTACGCAGCTAAAAAACTATATCCTGAAATTAAAAATTGTATAGTTACAATATTCTTTATTAATGATGGTGGGCCTTTTAGTGTAAGTTTTCAGAATAGTGATTTGTTAGCTACAGAAGATTTACTAAGAGAAAAATTTAACAGAATAAAACAATGTAAGTTACCTAGATTAAGCAAAAGTTGGAAATGCACTAAGTTATGTATGTATGGCAAAAAAACTTTTGAAGATACTCATATACCTGTAATTACAGAATATAGAGACAACCAAGTATGTAATGTTGGTGACTCTATGACTATGTGTGAACAAGTTAAACATGACATTCAGCTAAAAGGCATGAAAGAAGTGGTTGACGAATATACAGTTCCCGGTTATAATGTAGGACATTACAAAGCACCCGGAAGTACGGAATGAAGAAATATATACCTTTGCATGTGCATACGCACTACTCTTTGTTAGACGGTCTTAGTAAACCTATAGATATTGCTAACAGATGTGAAAAAATAGGAGCATCAAGTTGCGCTATTACAGATCACGGCACTATATCTGGATGTATTCAGTTCTATTCGACAATGAAAAGTCGTGGTATTAAACCAATACTAGGTACAGAATTGTATCTGTGTGATCAATCACCAGAGATCAAAGATAATTCTAATAGAAAACTATCTCATATAGTTCTGCTTGCTAAAAATTTGCAAGGATGGAAAGATTTAATTAATATTGTCTCTTCTTCAAACAAACCAGAACATTATTATTATAAACCCAGACTTGATCTTAATAGTTTATATGAATTAGTAAACGGTAATATTATATGCTTATGTGGACATCCCGGTTCCTACTTAGCAAATCAAATTTACTCTGATGGTAATTTTGTAGATGATAAAACCATTGAAGCAAAAGTAAAAGAATTGCAAGATGTATTTGGTCAAGAAAACACTTTTGTAGAAATACAAACAATGGATCAGACAAACGAGTATCAACAAAACATAGGATTAAAGTTAAGGGATTTTTGTAAATCTAGACATATCAAAACTGTAGCTAGTTTAGACGCTCATTACTGCGAATCTGAAGATAGTGCTGATCAAAGAATTTTATTATGTAGTAATCTTAAGCTAACACTACCTCAAGTAGCATCAAAAATAACTAATGATGAAGAGTTTGGTTTAAGTAGTTTTTTTAAGTCTGATCAATATCATATTCTATCCCATGAAGAAATCAATGCTGTAAACACAGAAGAAGAAATAGAAAACACTAATGTTATCAATGAGATGTGCGAAGAATATGAAATATTAAATAAACCTATTCTACCTAACTTTAATTGCCCAGAAGGATTTGCTCCAGATGAATTTTTAAGACAGTTATGTAGAGATGGCTGGAAAGATAAAATACAAGATAATGTACCAAAAGATAAACATGATGAATATGTAGATAGGGTAAAATACGAACTAGATGTTTTACAATCTGCTAATTTGTCAAGTTATTTTTTGATTGTTCAAGACATTGTGAATTACCTGCATAAAAAAGATTGGCTTCCGGGGCCGGGTAGAGGTAGTGCTGCTGGTTGTTTAGTATCATACCTAATCGGCATAACTTCAATCGACCCTATTAAATATAATTTAATTTTTGAGAGGTTTTACAATGCAGGACGAAATACCAAAGATAGAATATCTATGCCTGATATTGATGTAGACGTACCAATCAATCATAGAGAAGAAATTATTAATTATATTAAAGATACTTATGGATCTAACAAAGTGTCTCAAATGATTACATATAATACTTTAAAAGGTAGAGGCGCACTAAAAGAAGTGTTGAGAGTATACGGTAATATATCTTTTGAAGAAATGAATCAGATTACTAAATGTTTACCTGATGAAGCAAAAATTGCTGATGAACTTCAGGAAATGAAAGATGAAAACGGCGAAGCTTCCATTATTCAATGGGCATTAGAAAATAATTCTAAGAAGTTAAAAGATTGGTGCTATCTCAAAGACGATAAATTAGAAGGGCCTCTTGCCAAGCGGTTTGAACAGGCTATTAGATTAGAAGGAACTAAATACAACCAATCCAAACATGCCGCAGGAATTGCTATATCTAGACATGATCTATCAACAGTATGTCCTATGATCTATGACACTAAAACAAAACAAAATATTGCGGGATTAGAGATGAATGATTTAGAATCGTTAGGCATTGTAAAATTTGATATTCTTGGTATCGCTTTACTAGATAAGATGATGCAAATTAAACAATATCTGAAAGGTTAAATATGACACAATTTTATGCATTAGCTAAACAAGATCCTTTTACATTTAATGGTGAAAGGTATATAAAAATAAAAGAAGAAAGAGTTAGTTGCTGTAAGATTAAACATAATGCTTTAAATATTGATACAAATGAAAAAGTTGCTATACAACCCAAACAAGAAGTTACACCGGTGAGAAGTCATGACGAATAATAAAATTTGTGTTTTTGATTTTGAGACTGACGGTTCTGATCCAACAGAATGTAGTCCTGTTCAATTATCTTCAGTTATAGTAGATCCTAATAAATTAGAGATAATAAAAGATTCAGAATTTAATATTTACTTAAAGCCAGAAAAACTATGTAAGGCTAAAGCTGTATCTATAAATAATCATCCATACATGGACTCTGATATATTAGAGTGGCACGGCAAAGTAAAAGGTGTAGATAAAGCTGAAATATTAGAGAGTTGGCTAACCTACCCTGATGCAAAACATTCTTGGAAACAATTTATGGAGTACCTAGAGTCCTACCACCTGTTTAGAAGCGGCGGTAAAAAGACAAAGTTTTCTGCACCTATAGCTTCAGGCTATAATATAATTAGTTTTGATATGAAGATTGTAGACCGTTTTGCCAAAAAATACGGAGGATACGACAAAAAAGAAAAAGGTAATTCTATATTTCATCCTAGAGATAAAATTGATATTATGAGTCTTGTATATATTTGGTTTAGATATATACCAGAAATTAGATCAATATCATTGGATAATATTAGAAATTATTTAGGTATTGACGCAACTAATGCTCACGATGCTGTTAAAGATGTAACTGACTGTGCAGAGATACTTATTAGATTTTTGAAACTTCATAAAAATTTTGTTAGTAAGATAAAGTTTAAAGACTCATTTAAATGAAAAAAGTAAAATTTAAAGCTTGTGGTTGTGTTTTTCCGTCTAGCGACAATCATATAGAATATAATATTGATATATCAAGTCTAAATTTAGAATGTAAATCTACATGGGACATAATAGGTAGTGGAAATACTAAAGGGTGTTTTCAGCTAGAATCTAGATTAGGTCAAATGATGGCTAAAAAACTCAAGCCAGAAAATATTGAACAGTTGGCGGCTTTAATTAGTATCATGCGTCCGGGCTGTTTAGAAGCATACAGAGATGGCAAAAGTGTTAGTGATCATTATATAGATAAAAAAAATGGAATTGAGTCTGTAGATTACTTTCACTCATCCTTAGAGCCTGTATTAAAAACAACGTATGGTGAGATGATTTACCAAGAGCAGGCTATGGAGATAGCAAGAGTTATTGCTGGTTTTGGATTAGAAGAAGCCGATGTTTTAAGAAAAGCTATTGGTAAGAAAAAAGTTGATCTTATGACCAGTGTAAAAAAATCTTTTATACTAGGTGCTCAGAAAACTAATGTAGTATCTAAAGATATTGCTGAAGAAATATTTGGTTGGATTGAAAAAAGTCAAAGATATAGTTTTAATAAATCTCATGCAATTAGTTATGCTTTGAATGCATACTTATCAGCATATTCAAAAGCTCACTTTCCTGCTCATTTTTTCGCATCTTATTTAAAGTTTGCTCAAGATAAAATTGATCCAATGAAAGAGATATATGAACTTATTAATAATTGTAGAGAAATGGATATAGATGTATACAAACCAGATTTTAGAAAGCTGTCTAGATCTTTTACTATAGATGATGATAAAAACATATACTTTGGACTAACGAATATTAAAGGTGTCGGAGAATCTGTATGTAATAAAATAGAAGTTCTAGTTAAAGATATGGAATTACAAAACATGTCATACCTAGAAACGCTTTTTAAAATTTTAGATAAAATTAATCAAACTGCTAGTAAAGGTATGATTAGCGTAGGTTGTTTTGATTATTTAAATGTTGGCAGAAGAGAAATGTTATTTCATTTTAGTCTTATAAATGATCTGACAAAAAAAGAAAAAGATACTATATCAGCAAATCTTGATTCATTATCTTCTTTAGAAGATTGTTTGCACTTTCTTGATGATAAAGTTAATGTAAGACGAAAACAAAAAGTGTTAGCTATTTTGCACACTCTTAAAAATCCTCCATATAAACTTGAAGATAGTTGTTTATGGATAGCAGATCAAGAAAATCAACTGTTAGGTATCAGTATCACCTGTTCTAAAATTGACGAATATAGTTTAGAAAACGTAAATGCTACATGTAGAGATTTAAATAATGATAAATGTATTTATAAAAATATTATTTTAGGAATAGAAATTAAAGAAGTGAATGTGATTAAAACTAAGCGTGGAGCAAATCCGGGTCAAGAGATGTGCTTTGCTAAAGTATCAGACAATACTGGAGGTGTTGATATTGTTGTGTTTCCAGAGCAATATGCTAGATATAAAAATATATTACAAACCGACACTACGGCTATATTAAGTCTAGAAAAATCTAAAAATGATAGCCTAATAGTCAAAAAAATTTGGGAGTTATAGCTTGACACATTGATAACTAATTGTACTATAGAAGGTATTGACAACTATTCGTTTTGAACTTAAAAGGAGATGATATGAATCTTATTGTTTTGAAGGGTAATCTTGCTCGTGATCCAGACCTACGATCGATTACTACAGGTAATAGGGATACTTCTGTTGTAAATTTTACAGTAGCTGTTTCTAGGGAATATAGGAAGTCAGATGGTACTACTGATAAGAACACAACATTTGTAAATTGTGAAGCATGGGACAGTGGAGCAGAAGCTATTGCATCTACTTTTAAAAAGGGTGATCTGGTTATGCTAGAAGGATCTCTGCGTAATGATAATTGGGAAAAAGATGGTGTTAAGCACTCATCTATGAAGGTGCGAGTGAGCAATTTTGGTAAAATTCAAAAAACTAAAAAGTCTCCAGCAAAATCAGAAGATGAAGCTGTAACAGCATTCTAGGATTTTATATGAAAAAAAGAATTATGATGCTAACCGAATCTGGGCATATTATGTCTGGATTCGGTAATTATACTAGGAATATTCTTTCTAGATTACACAAAACAGGGAAGTATGAAATAGCAGAACTTTCTTGTTATAGAGATAAGAACATCACTAAAACAGAACCATGGAAAATATATCCTAATGTACCATTAGACGAAGAAAGTCAAAAGAAGTACAAAGGTATTACATCATCAGTATTTGGTGCTTGGGGGTTTGAAACTGCGTGTTTAGATTTTAAACCAGATATTGTATTTGATGTTAGAGACTACTGGATGTTGTCTTTTCCAGAATATTCTCCAATGAGGCCATTTTTCTACTGGGTTTTATCACCAACCATCGACTCTGCTCCACAAAGAAAAGAATGGTTACAAACATACGCTAATGCAGATTTAGTTTCTGGTCACACTCAATGGGGTGTTGATTATCTAAAACAATTTTCAAATATTAACACAACATTTCCAGTTAATGATTCTGTAGATATAGAAAATTTTAAACCTATATCAATAGATAAAAAGGCACATAAATCTAATCATTTTTTAGATCCTAATGATTTTATTGTTGGGAGCGTTATGCGCAATCAAAAGCGTAAGTTAATTCCTAATCTTATCAAAGTTATTAAAAAACTAAATGATAAATATCCAAGAATTAAATTACATTTACACACTAGTTATCCAGACAATGCTGGATGGCCAATACCTGAATTATTGCTAGAACATGATGCTGCTGATATAGTTTACTTTACTTATAAGTGTGCTAATTGTGGAAAATATTCTGTGATGAGTTTTAAGGATGGTCTTGCTATATGTCCTCATTGCAAGAAGCAATCAGCTAATATTTGTAATGTATCTACAGGTTTAAATGATAATGAATTGTGTTCGGTATATAATTTATTTGATACATATGTTCAGTATGCTATATGTGAAGGTTTTGGTATACCTCCTGTAGAAGCAGCGGCATGTGGTGTTCCTATTATTACTGTAGATCATGGCGCTATGCGCGAAATTGGCGATAATCTGAATGGTAGGATTGTTAAGTTGGCATCAACATTTAGGGAATTAGAAACTAATGCTGAAAGAGTAACTCCAGATGATGATGATCTATATAATCAAATAGAACAAGAATATTTAAAACAACAAGAACAAAGCTGGTTACAATCTCTAAAATCTATCGAAGACAATAGAAATACTTTAACAGCAAACTATAGCTGGGATAAAACTGCTAAAGCATATGAGGAGATGTTTGATAGTATTGAATTAACTGGATTACAAGGACAATGGGATTGTCCAAAACTACCAATTAGTGAAGACACTAATGTAGACACAAGTGAGATTAGAAGTAATAGAGAACTAATCCATAAAGTAATTTGTGACATTGTTAAGTCTCCATACTTATTACGAACACCAATGGTCCAAGGCGTAATTAAAAATCTAGATGCTGGATTTATTAGTGAAGGAGGACAAATAAGACCTTATACTATGAAAGACGCTGGCGGATTTTTAGATCAATTATACAACTCTAAAAAAACATGGGATGCTATTAGAACTGGCGATTCACTTTTGCCTGATCAATTTAAAGAAATTATAGAATACGACAACTAAATGAATGCTCTTTATTTGGGTCATTATAGAGAGGACACGGATCTAGGTAGTTCTTCTCGTAGGTTTATACATGGTCTTATAAAAAAAGACATCAATCTTGCCGTTAGACCTTTGTACCATTTTCGCAATAATACTTTTAGATTAACAGATCAAGACATTCTTAAAGTAGAAAATGCTGAGTATAATAATTATGATTGTGTTTTCCAACACACTATACCTGTCAACTTTTGTTATAATAAAAGCTTAGGTAAAAATATAGGAATATTAGATATACAAACTATTAATACCCAGTATGGATCTATAATAGATTATATAAATTTAATGGACAAAGTTTATTTAAGATCTTCTTATGGTATTAAGCATTTAAAAAAATATGCAAAAAACACATCTATAGATATAATCCCCGAACCTTTTGACAGTATAGATAATACATATGTAAAAAATGATGATGAATATAGATTTTACGCCAAAGGTAATACAGATAATCACTATAACTTATTTAAGGTTATTGTAGCATTTTTGTCTGAGTTTTCTAATGAAACTATACCGCAATTAATTCTATATATGAATGATGACGAATCTAAAATAACTAATATGTTAAATAAAGCATATAAAAAATTAAACATTAAAGCACACACTTCTGAAAAAATTGTTGTTGTTAATAATAAATTTGATGAGCAAGAAGAAGAAAATATTATAAGAAATGCACATTGCGCTATTAATATAGATAAAGCAGATAGTTCTGCTATATTTACTATCAAAAATTTACTTTACAAAAATATTATTATTACACAAAAAGAATCTGCCTCTTGTTACTATGTTAATGATAATAATGCTATATTAGCAGAAAGCTATCCTACTAACGTAGAAGATATGGCAAATGCTTACGACAATAGTATATATTCTATATACGAAAAATGGTATGACACAGATATTAATTCTTTAAAATCATGTATGAGAAATGCTTATTGTTTATCTGAAAATGAAATAAAAAGCAAACAATGTCATATTGATACAAACCTATTTTCCTATAACAAATTTTGTGAAACAATTCCATGATTGATAGTTTAATTAAAAAAGAGCTAAATGAGCTTAATATTGTATGGATACCATCAAATAGCAAACATTTTGAAAAACTATTTGACAGTTTGGGCTTTAATTACTTTGATTTAAGCGATTTGTTTACAGGTCTATGTACTCCAAACTTAATCATTACCAATAATAGATTTAGTAAATTTGATATTGTTATTAATTTGTGTTTAACTAATCATTGTAATTTAATTATAATTGACCATGACGAAAAACCAGATATAATATCTACTGACAAAATCATATCAAAAATGAAGTTAGTACCTAATGTTCTTCAAATAGCTACTAGCCCAAATGTATATAACTCTTGGGGAGAAATACATGATATTGTACTAGAGTCTGGTATTACTAAAGAAGATTTTAGTAAAATATTAACAACATTTTATAAGAAAATATTTAAAGTACATGAATAAAATACATTTACATAATACGAGAAATCCTATTGATATACCCAAATATCACTCTTTGAATTTTGATCAAATGGTTAAGGTAAAGAATAACTCTGTTGAGTCTGTATATATGTTAGATATGTTAGATTATCATAATAAAGCTCAAGGAGCTACGATACTACAAACTATATATGATAAGTTAATAACTAACGGCGAATTGATTATTCAATCACCTGACTTAAAACAATTAATTATTTGTATGAATTTTAATAAAATTGATTTTAATCAAGGTAAGTCTATACTGTATGATCAAAGAATTATTATGCACCAAATGGAAGATATAATTAATAAAGTATGCGAACATAATTTTAAATGCAAAGCAAAAAAATACATTAACACTTTTGAGTGTTTTTTAGAATTTAATAAAATATGAACAAATTATCAGTAATGATACTATGCACTAACACGGCTAAAGGAACTAAATCTTTAGGTAGTATAGGATTATTAAAACTAAACAATAAAAAAAATATAATAGATTATCATATTAATAATATTAAACTGTGCTGGCCTGACTGTAATATTACTGTTGTTGGTAGACAAGATGATATAAAATTAAACAGGTATATTGCTAATGAAAAACCGGATATTGATTACGTTGATTATGAATTAGATGATATGTCAAACGAGTGTGAAAGTTTGTTAAGAGGTGTGAATAGTGATAATTATCACGATGATTTTTTTATTATCGACGTTAATTGTCTTTTAGATAAAAATATATTTAAAAAGTTTGCAAAATATGATATGTCCGAATCTTTTATTGTTCATAATAAAGATATTTCGTATGAGTCAAAACTAGGATGTATATACGATATGAATTCTTATAAAATTCAGAACATCTTTTTTGATTTACCTGTAAAAATTTTAAAATACTATTACATATGTAATGCCCAACTCATAGAAATCCTAAAATCTAAACCGACTAGATCTAAATTTTTATTTGAAACATTAAACCACACTAATAATCATATCAATATGTATAACATTAAAACAAAAAAATGTATTAATATTAATTCTATTAAAGACTATAAAACAGCCAAGGAGACTAATTTTGTATAACATAAGTGTATTTTTACAGGTGATAGCTGATCAAAGTCATATCTTAAAAATATTATCATATACTAATCCTAAAAATATCTATATAAAAGATATGTTTTGCGATATAAACCAAATGGCAAATTATCATAATGCTGTCTTGCATTCTTATATGTTGATGTCAGAAAATAAATTGTTAATCTCTGATGCAACTTGTTATCGTGTTGCTGATGTATTTAATACTAATAAGTTTATTTGTATAGACGATATTAAGTTTAAACAAGATATGGATAATGTAGAATTTATAGACATAAAGACATTTACTCCAGAAAATACAGAAAAAAATCTTTTAGAAATTTTAGGACAAAAAAAATATGAAAAATATAAAGTATGATCAACTGTCTGATTCTGAAAAATGTAATATTATTAAAAAACTTTATACAAAAGAAAAGTTAAGTTTTGCTGGCATAGCAAAACAACTTGGAACGTATTCTAATAAAGTCAGAAGAGATGCTAATAAGTTTAATATTAAAATTAGAGATAGAAGTCAAGCACAAAAAAATGCATTAAAAACAGGTACGGTTCAGCATCCAACACAAGGTAAAGCTAGAACTGAAGAAGAAAAACAAAAAATCAGTATGTCTCAACATGAAAGCTGGAAAAACCAAGACGAACATACTAAGAAAGAAAGATCAAAAAAAGCAAAACTAAGATGGCAATCTATGCCAGAATCACAAAAAGAAAATTTAAGAGTTGCTGCTCATCAAGCTATTCGAGAAACTAGTAAAACTGGATCTAAATTAGAAAAATTTTTGTTAACTAAACTTATAGAAAAAGGCTATAAACCTGAGTTTCACAAAGAACAGATTCTGTCAAATACAAAATTACATATTGACCTCTTTATTGCAAAACTTAATACAGCTATAGAGATTGATGGTCCGTCTCACTACATTTCTGTTTGGGGAGATGAGTCTTTAGCTAGAAACCAAAAATATGATCAGAAAAAAAATGGATTAATTATTGGTAAAGGAATGAGACTAATCAGAATCAAACAGTTAAATGATTACTCAAACGCTAGAGCAGAGATAGTATTTTCTAAACTAGATAATTTATTACAACAAATTAAACAAAATTCGTTAGATTCATCACAAAAGATTTTATATATAGAGGATTAATTAATAATGGCTAAAGCAAAAACTAAGACAGAAGAAAAGATAAGCCCAAACGATGTTAATTGGACAGACAATGTATTGAAACTATTATCTGATGATGAAAAAATCAAAGGTAATCCAACAACAGATGGTTTAAGGAGAATTTTTGAAATTGCTCTGGATTGTGTCGTTATCGACTCATCCTCTTCTGTACTACAAAGTCCTAGCCCAGAAAACGAAAAGAGGGCTACTGTAGTCCATTCTCTGACATATGTTTTAAATAATGCTGATCTAGCACCAGAATTTAAAACCAGAACAGTAAATGGGGCAGCAGATGTGTACTGGGGTAATTGTGATAAGATTTTTAGAAATCATCCTGTAGCAGTTGCAGAAACTAGAGCAGAAGGTCGAGCCTTACGAAGAGGTCTAAAACTACGCAAAGTTGTAGCAGCAGAAGAAATTGCTGATAGTATTGAAGATACTCCTGACATGGACTCTGTAACTAAAATCACAAATAATCAAATTGGTTTTATGGATGTTCTATGTAAACGTCTAAATGTCAATCCTATTACTTTAATGGAATATTTAAAATTTGAAGTTAGTGACTTTAGAAACTTGACGCATAATGATGCTGTGTCTATTATAAGACAACTATCTGGGTATCAACAAAATGTAGATAGTATTCCACAAGACGTTATGGGTTATACTGAGGAGTGGCGATGATTGAAGGTGAAATTAAAGTTAATGATAAATTAACACTTAAAATTAGTGCAGAAGGACAGAAAGAATTATTTAAAGACCTATCTACTGTGCAAGAAATTTTCGGAGAAAATAATTGCGGTATGTGTGGTAGCACCGATATTAAATATGTTGTTCGTACTGTTGATGGTAACGACTATTTTGAGCTAAGATGTAATAAGTGTGGTGCTATACTTTCGTTTGGTCAACATAAAAAGGGTGGAACAATATTCCCTAAACGTAAAGACGCTGACGGGAAATGGTTAGAAAATAAAGGATGGCATAAATATACGCCTAAGAAAAATTAACTTTCTTCTAATTGTTTCTTCCATTCTGCTGTTTGTTTAGCAACTATTTCTCGTTCTATTTTAGCTTGTTCTTTTTGTGCTTTGCGAGAATTAGCAACAGCTTTTTTTATAAGAATACGACCTGCTGTTTTAAGAAATGGTAACCCTCTTTTAGATGCTTCTTCCTGTAACCATCCTACAACAGTTTCTATATTGTTTTCTACCCAATCATTACCATTATGATCCATAGCGTGTGCTCTTTTATTACAGCTACAGTTTGCTTTAGAATGTATACCAAACTTTTTTAGCAATTCTTTTAACTGTGTACCGGGACCAACACCCATAGAATCTGGTCTAAATTGATCAGGATCGTCTTTTAAAAGTTTTACAATATCTTCTTTTACGCTCCATATTTCATTAATTTCAGGTTCAGTTAATCCTCCTGTATTAAAACTTATTGTATTTGTTTGTTCATGATACATTACATATATATTTTTAGATTTTAATATTTTTAGTATTTTGTAAGCTTTAGTTTGCATTATAGTTTTCCTTTTTAAAATCCACCATCTTCATTATACGGATCACCATCTGGCCCGTATACACTTGGCCCAGTATCTTCAGCACATTCGCCACTATCAACATTTTTCAAACAACTTTGATCAATTCCATCTTTAGCAGTAGGAATCGTTACATTTTTATAATTTCTTCTACCATGAGGGTCAAGGAAATCCGCTGTAGTATGAACATAACAATCTCCTTTACAACTTGGTTTAACTGTATATATAAAATCTAAATTAGCATCACCAGCTCTTGGTGACGCAGGCCAAGCTCCATCATAATCGTTTGGAGTATTAGGCCATCCTCCATTCCAACAAATTCGTCTATCAGGGAATCTTGTGTCTACATCCCCATCGACAATATTGTATTCGTCACCGACTCCTGCACCAAGATAACCGGGTAAACTAGCTCCGTATCCTGCCATCGTAAGTTTTGCTTGCGCAGCAGCTTCATCAACAGTAATTGGCTCTCCAGCTTCTTCAGCCTCTCTTATAAATTGTTCAACTAAAAGAACATAGTAACCATAATTATATATATATTCTTCTTTTGGTTCAAAGAATAATTCTTCTGCATCCCATTGAACATTTAGTGAGCCACCAGCAGTACCTTCTGCAGTAAAGCCCCAACTTCCGGGATCTGCACAATCAACAAAACCTGTACCGTAATAACTATCAGGGCAACCCATACAAGTATTTTCGTAAATCTCCTTTACTTCATGCCACCACAGATCACCCTCTTGTGGGAAGTAATTTGGGTGATCTTCAGGTAAAGTGTTTCGTGCTTTTTGATCTTCATCTAACTCTGAACCTTCATACCATAGTTCTGATTCTATTTCTGTTCCGTCTGCAAGTATACCTTTAGTTCCTGTCATGTAAGCATGATCATGAACACCAAGCGTTCCTGTTAATGTGTATTTCCACCTTCCTCCACCACTACTTGACTCCATACACTCCAACTTTAATGTAGCTTGCAAACCCGGCGTTGATATTGCATCCCAAGTAGATTGATCTGTTGGATCGCCGTTGTCTCCCCAAGGATTCGGTTCAACTACTTGACAAATTATACCACCAAAATTTAATGTTAATACCGGACATCCTTGAGATTTAGGTCTGTCACAACAATTACCAATAACTTGGCCAGTATCAGGATCAGTGTATTTTCCTCCAAAGTCTAACGATGAGGTGTCAACAGAAAATCTATATCCATCAGCTCTAGAAAAATGTGTAAACTGTTCTGCATAAACGCCGAAGTCGGCGTGATAACTAGCAGTTCCAGCAAACTGAGCTTCCTCAGTGGATGGGTCCCATTCGCTAGGTGTGCACCCAAAACCGGGAGTTGTTCCTCCGGGTGAAACTGTAGCGTATATAGCTGTTCTTTTACTCCATATCTGTTGACCAACATCGTGAAAAAGGTCGCTACCTCCTTGAACAAAACCTACCTTTTTAAGTATATCAGAGTCACCCTGCTGAATAATTTGACCAAAAGAACTAGCTACACCAACTGGTACTCCACCAGCAAAGTTGGCAAATCTACTTGCAGAAAATGGACTACAAGCACAATTACTACAACAATAGTAAGGATCATTGTCACCACAAACATCGGTTGTGCTTTGTCTAGCATAATTTAAAGGCATGTTTTCATAAGGTTTGCCTGCACCTTCACCTTTACAGTAAGGCCCTGCAGCACCCTTACTGGCTCTAATATCAATAAAATCACCTTCTTCATTAAACACAGGGTAATTAATAAAAAACCCATCGTCATAGTAAGGTTCCTTCCAATCTGGATTAAAATCTTCTTGTCTTACATGATTAAATTCACCAGCTAATACTGCTCCATAACAAGGGTTATATCCACCAAAATGATTAAAGTCTGGTCTTATTTCTTTCATTTTACTATGAATAAGTAATCCACTACAACCATATTTTGTTGGTAACTCTAAATCTAAATAGTGACCACCGGTGTTGTCTAAATTATCAACATGAATACTATCATCATCACCAGTTTTTTCTTCTCCATCAATAGTTAGTCCTGCTCTTGACCCAATAATATTAGCATGTTTATAACAAGTAGTGGACGCACCATTATCTATCATAAGAGTGCTAGTACCTAACGGTTTTAATTTATTTATATGTCTGTTATCTAAGAAAAGACTAACTTCAGGACTAAGAGTTAATCCTCCTGATTTCATCAACTTATCTCCATCAGGATCTATAATACCTGTTAACACTCCTTCACATGTAATTAATAATTGAGCATATCCTCCTTTACCGTAATAATAACCTTGACAAGCATCATCATATGGAAAATTATAAGGATAAAAATTAGTTGATCCTACTTCTCCAACTGGATGAAATTTTCTGGATTGAGGAGTGAAATCTAAAGTTCCACCAGCTCCATCATCTTGATTTGTTCTAACAAATTGAAAATATCTAGGATCATAAGGATAATCTTTTAACATTGCAGAATATGGAGTGATAGGCAAATGATCTCTTGACTCATCTTCCATCATTTGTTTATTAGATGGTCCTAAAAAAGCTCCATATAATTTACTATATGTATTGTCATGACCGTGTCTAGTAATATAATCTGGTCTATGAGTAGGTACTATAGTATGACACTCCTGCAATAACGGATTATCACCTCTATAAGCTGAAGCATAAGCATGATAGTCGTGACTACATTGTGTCAAAGGAAATGGGTGCATAAGAGCACTAGGACCTTCTGTTATAGCTTGAGCCACATCTGCAAGATCTTCAGTAAATTTTATATAAAAAGGTAATGTTTCTACAGCTATAGAAGCTGGAATAAAAACGTAAGTTGAACCATAATATTGAATGTAAGTCATTATTTGATAGCTATTGCAATTTGGTACGGGAGAAAATAAAGGTAAATCTCCTTCACCAACAGCAGTTTTAGTAGAATCTAAAAGATTTTCAGACTTTGGTAATGCTCCAATAGTATTAATGTAAAAAGAATTTGTCCAAAGAGGTCTGTTAGATCTTAAAGCACAACTCATGTAAACTTCATTATCAGATATTTTAGTAACTCCGTCTCCTCCTCGTATATTCTGTACATCACCAAAAAATGCCATTTCATAAAAAGGCATATCATTACCCGGAAGACCTCGTTCACTTGGAGGAGCCTGATCACCATTAAAATGAGTTGTTAAAGGATTACCATCTCTGTCTTTAGCTTGACAAACTACAGAACCGGGAACTTTTTCTCCGTCATCTCTTTGATCTTGATAATCTCCATCAGCAGGTAAATAATGACCTGCCTCTGGATGAAAAGGCACAACATGTATTACCTTGCTATTTTCTGGAATAAAAGGTCCAAATACAGGCATACCAGCATATAAATTTGATACATCATCAATACTACTTAATTCAAACAAACCATTATCTCTTGCATGTTCTTCATCTACCATAAACTCCCTTGCAGCAAATATAAAATCAGTTAAATAATTAGGATGAACACACCATTTGCTAAAATCTGTTTTTCCTTTAACAAATCCAGTAGTCATTCTTGTTTCATCAGCAATTTTTGAATCGCCATCTTCTGTTGCTGCGCTGTCGGCTCCATGAAAAGCTAGGTCTGTTAAGTTTGTTACATCTACAATTTTATCAGGCCCATCTGTTTTAATTTTTAAATTAAATGTAGCATGACCTGCATTTTCTTCAAGATCGCCAAAATTAATAATTTCAACAATGTATTGTCTAGTGTGCATACTATCATTATGGTTATGTCTCCAATTATTAAAGTTATCTACATCTTCTAATTTATAACAGTGTGGATGTTGACGATCTCCTCTAGCCTCTAAATTGTTTGAAAAATAATTTGGTCCACCTGTACTTACATATGGTTTAGCTGATCCATCTACACTGGCCCTAAAAAGACCCCCGGGAACGTCTACGGTTGTTTTTGGTTCTTGGTAAGCAGCAGGCCATGCCCTTCTGTGAACATAATAAAGATTTAAATGAATATCTGTATTACTAACATTTTGCCATTCTACTTCTTCACTTGAAGTTAACTGTATACGATTAGTTACGTCATTAAGTGCTTTTTCTTCATCAGTTGCATCTTCAGGAAACTCTCTTACTTGTCCGAATTGGTCTACGCGTGGCTTGCTATATAAATAATGAATACCTCTTTCTGATGGTACAAAAAATGATGTATTGTCAAAAAAGTTTAACATTCTAAACTTATATTTACCGGGCCATTTAGTGCTTTTTAGAAAAGGGTTTGCATCACCTATACCACTTATAATTATTGATTTTTGTTCATCATCTATAAATTGTAATGTGGGAACACCAATTTCCATTCTTAAGTCTTGCTCAAATGGTATAAGATTCTCAACATCTTCAAGAGTTGCTTCCGTTCCATCATCCCTTAAAATTTTACCTTGACGACGTCTAGTAATACTATTAAATAAATGAAATTGATCACTATTAAAATCAGTAGCAGATCCCATTTCACCTAATACAATTTTATCATAACCAACCCCTCCAGCAAGAGCTATATATGGATTATCAATAATATTACCATCACCCAGATCCCATGTTGTGTTCCAAGGATTAAGTCTAGGATCTCTCAAAGCGTCCCAAAGTTTTCTACCAAATACTTCTTTCCCTAATAATTGTGCATGATCAAGTCCAACATTTTCAACACCATTAAATTTAAAACGTCTTTCATAGTCAATTCCTTCATCAGTTCCTGCTGGTACAACAATATCATCACCATCAAATGTTATGCTAATTGTATCAATGGGCTTTCTGATAAATTTTTCACCCAAAATAGGATGATCATATTTTGCATGATTTCCTTGAACGTCTTCTATATCAGCAGTAAATAAAGTAGGAGTATCAAATAAAGTTGTAGAGACATTTACATCATCTGGATTATCTTTATCTGCAGAAAAAACTGGAGTAGAAATAATAGTAGTATTACAGGTTTCTCTGTCATGTGTGGGCTTTTCAAATCTGTCATAATAACCTGATGCGGTATGTTTGCTTAAAGCTAATGGTCCAAATGTAGCACCGTCTTTTAATATTGAATCATTTTTATTAACAAGATTTAAATTTTTTAACAAATGTCCACAATATTTATTAATAATATTATAAGCTTCTGATCTATCCTGTGGAGTTAATTTTTTTAAAGGCCCAGTAATCTCATTAGTATCTAAATTAATATAAGTTACAGAAAACTGTGGATCATAGTTTTTTAAAATTATACTAGATAATTTTCTAGCACTTTTTGAAACTAATAAATCCTTGTCATCTCGAATCCTTAAAAGAGTTAATAATAACTTCTCATCAGAAATTTTATCATATTTTATATTATACATATATTTATATTGTTTGAGAGCATGTTCCTACTCCTCTATATCTTACCAAATTAGTTCCTTGTATTCCAAGAAAATATGTTGGAACCTCACCTACCTCTGGAACATAATTTGAATTAAAATCAAATCCAGCAACACTACTAGCATGTCCTACAGCAGATGTATGTTTTCCTATACTAACTAAACAAGGGTTAGCTTCATTAATACCAGCTATAATAATAGGCGTATCATCAGGTATAGTTACAGGAATAATATTCATATAATCTGTTACTGTAATCTGATTAGCAATATCATTAGTTTGTTCAAACTGATTAGCACCATCACAAATTTGAGCTACAAAAGTACCGCCTGTACTAACAGAACCACAAGTTCTGGCAGGTGTTAATGTGGCGCTACCTCCACCACCAGCAGACTTTTGGTTCATCACAATATATTTTCCATCATCATAATATACATATATTAAGTCATCTACAGCTCCTGTCATACCAAGATAATCATATACGTCTATTTGAGCATTTCTTACATCAGCAGAAAGATCTTCACCTTCTGGACCCCACATAGAAATCCCATCATAATATGCCTTTCCACCGGGACTTTTAAATGTTATAGTTACATCAGCCTCTATTTCACCTGTCGTAAGACAAGGTGACATTTCAATAGTATTAGTACCAACTGATACAATTTTAGCATTTTCAGGAATATTTGAACCTTCCATAGTCATACCCGGAGATAAATTACTTACATCTTCAAATTCAATAGTTGTTGTAGAACAATCTTCAAACCCAAATACTCTTGTAATTACAGTTTTAGTAATTTCAACGTCACCTAGCCCACCAGCTAACATATTTACTAATTCAGCTTTAGCTTGTCCAAAAGCGTTTAATGTACTTACAAGTCTTGCTAGTAAAACTTTATTTTGAGTAGGAGCTACCCAAACACCTCTATGTCTATCAAATCTTAAATCTATTGGTCCTACAGGCCAAGTTTTTGGATTACTCATCCAATTTTTCATAAATTTATCTGTTAAACCAGTATCTCTAAATCTACCTATAACAGTATCTTCAGCACAATCATTTGAGTTAGGTATAGGCTTACCGTTTGTATCATATCCCCAACCTTGTAAAACTAAAGGTCCTCTAAACGCATTAAATCTTTGATCTTTAAAAGTTTGTCTATCTTGACGGGTAACTACTGTTTCAGTGCCCGGCTCAATAGCTTTAATATAATCGCCTTTAGTAAAGTTTCTAACACTTTGACCAACAGTCTTATATTCTACAACATAACCTGATATTGAACCATTATATCTATTGTTGTCTACATTATTTATCCCAGTACCTTTCCACATTTCAGGGAAATTACCAGTTGCTGTCCAAGGATGTAAAAATGTTCTGTTTATTCTTAAATCAAATATAGGCTCAGGTCTAATTGATGTAACTTGTAAAGGAGGAATACTAGAAAATGATCTAGAAAGCATACCCTGTTTAGGGTCTACAGTAAAAACATTAGCAGATCCTACAAAAGTCAAAGCTAAGTCTACTGCTAGTGTTGTATCTTCTGTGATAGCAGGTGTAAAAGTTACGCTATTTGCACCAACCGACGAAACAACAGCGCCTTGAGGAATACCCTCACCACTAATTACCATTCCGGGTTCAAGATTAGTTACAGTACCTATTTCAACAGTAGTAGATGTAGCTTCTTCTTCCCCCTCTACCTCAGTAGTTACAGTTGTTGTAAAAGTTAATGCGGCATTAGTGTTTATGCTATATCTTGGCAACATTCTAGTGCCATCAACAGATAATCCATTATCATCTACAGGAACTCCTCCACTTAATGATACAGGCAGAAAGAAAGAATCTAAACTGTTAATTGCTACTCTGTGATAGTACGGTGTTTGATAATGATCAACTGCTGCTGATTTTATTTCAGATCTAGGTCTTTTCTTATTAGTGTTACCTAATGTATTAGGTTCAGGTTTAAGAGTTGCTATAGGAGTAACGCTATCACTAGAACTACTATCATGATCATGAATTAAATTCTTACGAGTTATATTTTCACCACCACAAGCGTTAGCTGTTCCATCATTTAAAGTGTAAGAACTATATATTAACTTACCGCTAGTTCCATCAATACTTCTGCTAGACCTTTCATTAGGATTATTAGAGTGTCCTTCGCCTGCACTATTTTTCTTTCCTCCTTTACCTTTACCTCTATAATGATCTCTGTTTTCAGCGACAGAAACTCTTTCGTCTTCTAAAGCTACTTTATTTCTAAAAGCAATTTCTTTTCTTCTTTTCTTTTCATCTCTAACTTTAAGATTCATATCTCTTTTTACAGCAACTAAATCCTTAATAGCATCTCGTACATATTTATCTACTTTACCAAACTCTTTAGAATATGTCTGAAAACTTAGTGATGTAGTTGCTCCGTTAGATCCATAGTTTAAATTCATGTTACTAAGCAACGGACCTAAATTAGTTTGACCTAATTGTAAATCTCTACCAAAATCAATATGTGTAATCATAGGTACAGTTAAGCTAGCTTTTTCTTCATATAGTCTGGTTTTTAATCCATCTAGCGCTATTTTTTGACCATTAGTAACCATATCGCTCCAAGTTTTTGATACAATATTAGCAGTTTTTAAATTGTTAACAAATTGCCAAGGGGCTAAATCGGTATCTACAATTTCTGTTCCACCACTAACATTACCGATTACTGAAAAAGGACCATATATTTGTGTTTGACTTTCAAAAGGTATATGAACATCACGAGGTATAAGACACATTGGATTCATGTCCATAAACTCTTTAGCGCTAATATTTACAATAGCGCCATCTTTTTTATTTGGATCAGGCTCATCGTCAGGTACTTCATTGTTTCCTCTAAAAGTCGCATTTGCTTCTTGTGCTTCTGTTTTAGTTAAATTAGTGTCTTCTCCATTGATCCTAGCTATCTGTATATCAAGTGAATCACCTGTAATTTCTTCATCTACCGCATCAATAAATAAAAATTCATTTCTAATATCTATTTTAGGAACACTAAATCTAACAAAAATAGCATCTCCACCGTCAGGCCAAACTTTAGGGTCATCAGCATTGCCAGCATCGAATTTACTATAAAATAAATTATTATCAAATGTTACTTTACCATAAACACCATTAACTGTTTGACCGGGAATATGTTTACCGGCTAAATTTTCTTTAATAATAATACTATTAAAATCTATACTAGCTAAATTAGGCAAAAGACGAAAGTAAGAAGTACCAACTCTTCTACACTGAGTCTCCATATCTCCTAAATAACAAAAACCAGCAATAGTACCATCACCATTTTGAAAATGCTCCAAATCATCCATATCTAAATCTCCAATTTTTACATCATTAGGTCCAGAAAACCATGCTCCGTCACTAATTTTGTCGCTTAATTCAAGGTTGGGTTCATCACCATTAACTTTGTATCCGTATATATAACCTAGATCTAATCTAGATGTAGGAGTAGTTGGAGGAGGAAGCCTATAATCTGAGCCAATAGTATTAAATTTATAACTATTAGAAACACAAATATCATGAGTAGCTAAACGAATATTAGTTTCAGCACCTGCAACTTCATTAACAACACCATCAGGAACATTCCATGCCGGTTCCACATCTAGACCAGTCGCTTCATCTTTTCTAGTAACTCCAACTTCTCTACGATCTAATAATACAGCATACTCTTTACCGTAATAATCATCATACATTTTCTTAAAAAATTGTTGAACAAATTCAAATTGTTTCTTTTGTATTTCTGACATTTTATAAAGTCGAATTGGTTCTGCGTCTTTATCTCCATCTCTTTCTTTTTGTATTTGATATTCTATGTCTAAAGAATCTATAGCCATGTCTCTAAATGCTTCAACTCCACAAATAATTTCTCCCATTAAATAACCAACACTTCGTTCTTTTCTTTCAGTAATAAGAACATCGTTTCCAGCAATATCTTTTTTAGTTTCACCAACTCTTTCATTTGTAGCTCTTAAAGCAAATACTTTGTATAAATCATAATTGGCGCTCATTAATAACTCTTCTTGAGTTATCGTAAATTCATAATCATTAAAAAGTAAATCTACATACGCAAGATTCAGGGTAAACCCGGGATTTGTTTTTCCATTTAATTGTAATGAATCTAGTAAATTTTTAACATTAAATTTAACTTGAAATTTACCACCACCTCCTTCACCACCGGGATTATCAAACCCAGTAAAATTAGTTAAATATAATTTATGAATAGAAGGTTGTTCTTGAGTAGTACCGGGCACAGGTCTTGTATAAAGTTCTTCACCTAAAACTTGAAAAATTCTATGAGCAACCATAGGCTCACAGTTTCCTCTGTTGCTATTTTCTCCCTTTTGAGGGTTTTTAACAATTCTATTAACCCCATCAGGTTCACCATTTGGTGCAGGTGGAAAAGTTTTTGATACAGTATTAATAAATGCGGGTAATAAATCTGTTTCAGATGTTTGATTGCTATTATATCCTTGTGATCTAATTAAATAATCATTATAATCTATAGCAGGATCGACAGGAAATCCTATGCTTGGTCCACCTCTAGTTATAGGAACGTCAGATCCCGGAGCAGTAGTAGGTTCCTGTCCAACAACACCGGTAATATCAATATCTGCAACATCAGGTGGTATAGTTTGAATTCTGTCACTACTAACATTTTGATAACCAAATCCATTATTCCAGTTTGTTATAAACGGTGCTCTTTGAAAGTGTTCGTATAGTGCATGATTATCTTGCACCGCATCCGGATCTATTATTCTTGACTTTTCTGCCATAATACTTAAAAAATACCTATAATGATCACCAAAAACAACTCTTTTAGTGTCAGCGTTAGTAGCTTCTTGTCCATAACTAAAATTACTAGTAAGTTCAGTAGTTACAAAAGTATCTCTTATAAAATCTCGTAATGCAAAATCAGCTGGTGGATTACTTTGATCTATCATATCAATAGAAATTTCATAATTTCCGAGACCAGTATAATCATTCATTCTAACAGTAAAATCTGCACCTAAATCTTCAGAAACTCTTTCAATAAATCCTAGTATACTTATTGAATCTTCATTAATTACAGAGTATTGAGCTCTAGCTTGAGTCGATGTGGTTATACCACCCTCAGTTAATTCTACTTGTGTTAACATATATGTTGCTAAATCAGTAAAATTAATTCTAATAGTTTGGCTGTTAAGAGGTGTGTAAACTTTAGACGCTGTTATACCCAATGTTCTTAGTATACTAATACTAGGCATACCATCTTTATCTCTACCAGATGCCATGTGTCCTTGAGTTTCATCACATTTTTTAACAGTATAATTTCCGCATGTAATTCCGCCTTCATCTACAAGAGCGCCATTATGAGTTGAGTTAGCAAACTGACTAGAAGATCCGGGCTCTAATTCTCTAAAAACACTCATAGCATTAAAATTACTATTACAATCAATATAAACACCATCTGTTCCGTAATATTTACCTATAACAATTTGAGCATTCTCTAGAAGCTCCCGACCATCTGATAAAGTAACACTAACTCTTCGTCCATCAGAACCTATTTTTATTTCGTGATTAGTAAGAAGTCCGTGAAAAGTTACACCTCCAGTACCGAATGTTGTTGTATTACTATCAGTACTAGGGAAATTAATAGTATAAACTCTTCCTAATTGCCCATTATATCCATTAAATGTTGCAAAAGTTTGATCGGATTCATTAGTTACAAAACTAGCATCTTCTACTAAATCTAAACTTAAGGTAGTTGGTGCTGAATTAAGACCTACAGTTAGATTAGCTCCTACTATTGCACAATTAAATGCTGAAGCTTGTCCTAACGTTTGTGGATTTGGTAGTTGAGCCATTAGTATTTCCTACTACATATTTTTTAAAGCTTGTGACAAAACCGGTATTTTTGGTTCTATAGTTTTAGGATCTTCAAAATCTTCAATGTGTTGAGGTTTTGTTAAGTCTAAAATTAAATCCTCCTCCAAAAACTCTAAACCATTAACAGTTTTAATGGCAGTATTATCCTGATCAATAATTTTGAGCGAATACTTTCTTTTTTGTAAACCAGATTCTAAATGTGATTTTAGAATATTCTTTTCCTTTACAATATTATACACTAAATCTGTAAGTATCATTTTATATTGTTTAACACCATCAATAACAAAAGGATTACCACTATCAATATTTATCCATAATTTTAAATTTAATGCGTGCTTTAGTTTAGAAACAGGCTGAATTAAAATATTATCATTAGCATTTATAAAATTTTGAACCTCGTCATTATCACCATAACCTATTTCGATAGTAGGATTTGGAAAAGTATATTGTTTGTTTGTACTAACAAATGTAGATTCAAAATTAAGAATATTACTAATATTATTATCATCGCTAATTAATCTAAATAAATTTTGTTCATACAACAACATCATTGAACCAACACTAGGAATTATAATAGACCCTACTGTAATTTGATTATCAACATCTGAAAGATCATACGTTGTATTATCAATTTCTACAATGTAATTATGTATATCAGATATATCATCTACAGAAGGACCGAAAAATATTTTTCCATCATCTACTCTACTAATAGTTTTATCATAGACTAATGAACTATCAGTCTTATGTTTTAGTTTAAATAACTGTTCAACTTCAACTTCAAAATTAAAATCTTTTAATATTAAACAATTATATGATTTTTTACATTGTATCGGGTCGTAAAAGACATTTCTTCTACAACTATCTGCTATATCATAATGAATATTCATAATTAAACTGAGTCCGTGTTATCCGCTACGAGAGGGAAAGGTCTTGTGTACTTTTTAGTTCTCCTATAACTTCCATTATTTCCAAGTGTCTCACTATCTGTAACAACCACCCAAGTCTGACAACCTAAATTAGTAGCTGTAGAATCCATTAAAGCTTTAACATTAGCTTGATTATCTAAACTTTGAGGGTTTGCTCTAGGTTCAAATTGTGCAGTAACTGTTATATTATAACTCTCCATATTTTTACATCTTATATTCTGTATAATAGGATATCCTCTGCCCGGGGCAACATGTTCTACTAATTTATTAGCAGGTCTTTCATGATCAATATTAACATCTGCCCAGTAAGCATTTGCGAGTTTAAATCTATTATTAGCAAATTTTAAATTAAAATCAATAGAATGATCATTATAGTTTCTAGATAAACTTTTACTAATTAATCTATAATTATTTAATTGTTGATCTAATGTATTAACATTATGAACAGGTTCTTCACCATCACCTAAGGTGGCATCATGGGTTAGTGCAGGCGTTCCTGCAGGAATCTCTGCGTTGGCGGTTCCTGCTCCAAGCTCTCCAATCCCCAAAGTATTATTCATAAAGTTTTTACTTTTTAACTTAGTAATAATAGTATTAGCAAATGCATTTGTTCCAAACATATTTTCTAATGCAATCTCAGCGTTATCCATAGCTTCAGTGCCAATATTTTTATAAGAATTTAAAATACCATTAGTCTCTTGACCTGTTGTGTCCTCTAAAAAATCGTCATTAGGAAAACCTTTAATACTACCTTGAACAGTAAATGAGTTGTCTGCTGATTCTATATTAGTGTCATGGTTAACATCATAAGTTACTAAAGCATTAGTTGCTAGATTTTCATTAGTAAAGAAAACAATTTCTCCGTCTATTCCAGCAGTATTGTTTAATTCATCAAAGCTATAATTTAATTGTCGCACTCTACCTTGAGTAAAATCAAAATCAGTTGGTAATTCAATGCCTGCATTAGTATCAGAAAGAAGAAGATTAAAATCTACATGAGCATAATCATTTAATCTTTTTGTTAGTATTCTATTTAATCCTGCTAATCCATATGAACTATGAAATCTAGTCATAGAACTAGTTCCAGCAACACGCAAACTAAAACCAACAACAAGATGTCTATTACTAAAACCAGAAACTTCTTCTATGTAATACATAGTATCATCAAGATTAATATCAAAATTTTCAGATAAACTTCTTATACCAGAAGATTTGTCAGTTGCAACCAACCCAGTTCTTAAACCATATTTTGTTGCTAATGTTGTGTGAGCAGGAACGATGGGAACTGAATCTGTGCCATCTTTTTTATGTTCATGTATTTCTAATTGTATATTGTAAGGAATTACATTCATCCAATTTCTTTGAGGACCTTCATCAAAATTTGCAGAAATAAGTGTACCTATACCTTCTTTAATAATAAATGTATCTCCACATTTTATATTAATATTGTTAAAAAATCCATTAGTAGAATGAGTATCTAATAGATTTGTAAGATTATTTAGTCCGTCTACTGTTGCGTTAAAGCTGTCTCCATATATCATTCCTTGTAATGTAACAATAAATACGCCACCTATAGAAAACGAACCTGATTTATATTCTTCTCGTCTTATACTTACAAAAGGTATAGGGCTTAAAGATGTACCATTAATACTAACCTCAGAAGCTTCTGGAATAGCTTGAGTTGTAAAAACTGGTTCGGTTTGTTGTGCTTGTATATACATAGTTATTTATGCTCGTGCTATTTTAATGTTTCCGTTAGTAGCTTCATCGATTGAAAGTGCAACAGCATCAAACGTATTGTTTTGAATAACTGTAGCTAATTGATCGATTTGACCCACAAATTGTGTACCATCAACAACCACTCTACTAGTGATATCACCATCTAGGCTAACAGTTTGCCCAGTAGTTCCCCCACCTCTTTGTTGACCGCCTCCTCCACCACCGCCTTTATTTCCTCCTCTACGACCACCTTGGGGAGCTCCGCTAGTAGGTGTAGATGAACCAGCAGGAGGAGATTTAGTTTGGTCTGATCCAGCACCTCCGTTACCATTACCGTTACCATTATTACCAGCTTCTCTGTCATCAACAAATGTTTTCATTTTTTCATTAAATTTCTCAAACAACTCAGCTGATTCAGTCATAGCTGCATGTAATTGATTTCTAGTAAGCTCTAAAATTTCTTCAGCAGCTTTTCTTCTTGCTTCTAATTCTGCCTTTTGAACTTCTTTAAGTTCATTAAACATCTCAAGTCTTTTTTCTTTTTCTTCTTTAGCTATTTCTTCAAGCTCTATTCTTCTTGCATCTTTTTCTTTATCTCTTTCTCTAACCGCACCAGCAAGCTTAGCACCTCTTCCTCCTGCTTGTTCATTAGCTTTAAGGGCTCGTTCTCGTTCATCATCATATGTTTTTTGGCTAATCAAACCTGATGCAAGTTGAGAATCAAGATCTCGTAAGAAGTGGGCTAAAGGTTCTGCTCCTCCACGACCTGCTAGAGCTTCTTGACGATTAAATGCTCTTTCTTTAGTTCCTTCAGGATCTAAAACAGCATCAATTAAAGAATCCTGTTGAGCTTTTAACTGTTTTGTTCTGTCTGCAAGAGCTTCAACAGCAGCATCAAATTTAGCCGTTGAGTTTACCATAGCTTCTAGTGCTGATTTTGCTTCGGCTGATTGATTACCTAGTTCACCAATCGCTGCATTAGCATCAACGATATCTTTGTCTATTGCTGTAGTATCTGCTCCCATTGGCATCGCATCACGCTGCCTCATTAAACTGTCTCGGTATGCGGTTGCATCGTCTATTTGTCCGGGTAATTCTGTAGTTAATCTGTTTCTAAGAGCTCTAGCCATTTGTGCGTCATCCATCTTAGATACTGAGTCTCTGCGTTCCTCGAAAGTTTCACCCTCACCAAGACCAGCTTGGGCAGCTCGTATTTCTGCATCAGCCCTCGCCTGTGTAGCTCTGTCAGCAGCAGTTACTCTTTCACCGCTAGCTTCTTTTATAGCAAAATCCATGTCAAATCCGGCCGCAGTTTGACGCCTAGTAATATCATTTAGTTTTCCTAAAGCTTGAGCAGTTTGGTTAGCTATGCGGCTTAACTCTTGTAATGCTTTAAATTTAAGTTGTGCAATACCTTGTAATATTTTGTCTGCTTCTGCTGCTGTTTTGTTAAATTCTGCAAGAGCTTTATCGTCACCAGTAGCTATAGCAGTAGCAGCAGATTGTGCTAAGTTATCCTTAATTTTATCAAAATCTTCACCTAAGCCTGTACCTATATCTTCAAAAGATTTTTTAAGTTCTTGTGCGAGAAATTCTGGATCAGCGTCTGGACCAGCAACACGATCAATATCATCTATAGCCTTTTTAAGTTGTACCATAGCTGCTGCTTGTTGTAACTGAAGAGTGTTGCCACCAGCTTGAGCAAGACCTCCAGTAACTGAAGCAAATTGGTTAGAACTAAACGCAGCAGGATTGTTTAAAACTTCTGAGTTTGTATCTCTGAGAGTTTTTGTTGCGTCAAATTGTCCATTTAATATATCTACATAACTTTGATTTACAGCTACAATTTGTTTTAAATCACTATTTAATATTTTAAAAATCCCCGTCATACGAGCAGCTGTAGCTGTCATGCTAGCCATCTCTTGATTTAATGTTTTTATAGTCTGTGCAGTAAGTAAATTTTGTCTAGCTTCTCGTTCTCTATTAGCGACAAAAGATTTGAACTGCTTTTCCAAATCCGCATCAAAACCGTCATCAATTTTAGCTTGAGCGTCTGCTCCTGTAATTCCTCGTTGACTTAAAAATTCTGTTCTTAAACTATCTTCTAAATCTTCTGTGCTCATGCCAAGATTTTCTGCAGCTGTAGCTAAAAGACTGGTGCTACTACTTAAGTCTGAAAGTAATTCTTTTTGCTCCTCTCCTCTTTGCATATTTAATTCTTCAATAGCTTTGTTAAACACATCTGGGTCGTCAAATGCTCCAACAGTTAATCCTTCTTCTTCTGCTAATGTTACGTTCGATAACATGCCGGGAAGCTCTTGACTAAAAGTTTTAGTATAGTTCAAAAGCTCTTTAGCGCTTTGAGCACGAGCCCTAGCTTCAGCAGCTATAGCTTCTTCACTTTTAAAGAATAAATTTGAGACAGCCGAGAAACCAGTATACAAAAGAGTTCCAGCATATATCAGATTTTGAAACATACCTGCGGTTTGCTGCACAGGACCTGTCGAACTCTGACCCGGTATGCTTCCCGGACTACCCATAGGAGTATTTCTTCTACCACCCCGGGGTCCTTGAGTTGATCCGCTAGTTGTAGGACGAGAACTCGCGGTAGGAGCTTGGGTTCTGTTATGAGTCATAGGTCTACTAACAGGAGGTCTAACAGCAGTTGCTGGATTTATTGGAGCATTTTTAAGCTGACCTGTTGCTCTTAAACCTAAACGCTGTGCTTGAATTAGCGCAGCTTTACCAAAAGTTCTAATTCCAGTTAAAGCTGTAGCTACTACACCACTAAGACTAGTAAAAGCTGTAGTAAGAGTAGGAATAATAGCTGCTAATCCTACTCCTGCAATACCAACACCAGCAGCAGCAGAAGTAGCCAAGGCAGCTTGACCTGCAAATCTAAGTCCTCTAGCTCCAGCATCACCCTTTTCTGTTAACTCCTTATATTCTTCGCTACTACTATCATAAAAAGCTGACAACATATCTGCAAATGTTCTATGTTTACTAAACAATTCATTGATTATACTAGTGCTGTCTCCTTTATAGTGAGTATTGGTTGGTTGGTATGTAGTACGACCACCACTCCGACCGCCCTGCCTAAGATATTGAGGAATCATCCCTCCTTGTTGACGATTAATAGCTTCTAAAACACCTCTATGTTTTTTAGTTGATCTTGCATTTACAACAAACTCACCCGGAGTTAACATAGCAGGAACAGTATCAGTTCCTTTAGGTTGAAAATTAATTAACTTGCCACCGCTAGCATAAACTGTACCACCAGTAGACATTCTTCTTGGGCCACCCATACCCATCCTCGCAAAAGCCAATGTACCCAAAAGACTAAAAAGAATACTTAGTCCACTAGCTAATGAGTCAAAAAATCTACCCGTTCTAGCTGTCAAAGTATCTGCTTCTGCCGCTGCATCTTTATTAGCCTGTATTGTAGATTTAACTTTTTGAGTATATTCTGCGAAAGCTTGGATACTTTCTCTTGTATTACGAGCAGCTTCTAAATCTTCTAAAGCTTCTTTTTGATCTTGTTGTGCAGCTAACAACATCTTTTCTGACGCTGCTTTAGCGGCATCAGCAAATCCTTTAAACACTCCTGCAAGACCTTGAACCGCACCACCAGCAGCTCCAGCAATCATAGCTCCTCTTCTACCACCAATTTGAGCTCCAGCAAACGCTCCACTTTGAATACCGCTACCAAGACCTTTTAATCCTTGTACCGCCCCTTGAAATGCAGCTGAAGTTTCAGATGCTTCACCTGTTAAATCTTGAAATACACCTCCTAATTTTTCTGCTTGTGATCCTACAATCGTTGCGCCAACACCTAATGCTTGAGTAAAACCACCTACTGGAGCTAAGGCATCATCAACTTTACCAACAAATCTACCTACAGTTGATGTACCTGTTTTAACATCTTTGTTAAATATTCTAAACGAACTTGTTACCTGACCGACTTCTCTTTTTAAACCAGCAAAACTAAAACCACCAAATAAACTACCTTGACTTGGTTGCACAGTGTCACCATTAGCAAAGTGCTGGACAGTGCCACCTTTAGCATATTTATTAATTTTTCTAAGATTGCCATAACCAAATGCTTGTGCTGATCTTTTATTAACTACAAACTCACCGGGAGTAAGAAGTGACGGAACGGTATCTGTGCCAACAGCAGAACCTCCTGTAGCCATTCTAGTAACCATTGGAATTTGTTCACTAGTTTTTCCTGAAGCTGCTAAACTTTTTCTGTAACTGCTCCGATTACCTGTCGTATCAGCATACTTTAACTCTAAAGCTTCTGCTTTACTCTTTGCACCCATAACTCTTTTAGCTACAGTTTTAGACATTATATCAGGAAAGTCTGATGGGTTTAACCCTGTGTTATACATTCTAGCAAAATCATTTTCAAACATATATCCTTTGACTGCACCTATAGCCGTAGGAGCCAATCCAGTCTGAGCTAAATCTGCATCAGTTAAAATACCTCTTGCTACGGTTACAGGTTTTTGAACAATCTGTCCTGCTCCTACATTTCCAACTGTTTTAGTAGCTCCTGTTTTTTGTCTTTTTGTTTTACCGGCATTATTATATTTATTAATTCTAGAAAGATTACCAACACCAAAAGCTTCAACTGCACTTTTCCTAATAACAAATTCACCCGGAGTAAGCATTGCTGGAACAGTGTCTCTATTTCCACTGCCGGGAACAGGACCACCACTAGCAAAAGCTCTACGTCCTCCACCACCTCCACCAGCTCTTATTGTTGCATTAAGATTATTAACACTAGTTGTTAAGACTTTTAATGCTGCTGTGTTAGCATCTAAAGATGCTGTTTGTTGAGCACCACCAGTACCAGTTAAAGCTCCGCCTACACCTGACCCAACTCCGCCAGCACCTCCTCCTTCTCTTAAAGCACCCATAAACCCGCCACCAAATTCCCTGATAGCACTAATACCTTTTATAGCTGTCATAGCTGTTAATAAAGGTAGTATAGGTTTAAAAGCTCCAGCAATACTTATTAAAGCACTAGCAAAGGTTAAAGCTCCTTTGGCTAAAGCTTGGAAAGTTCCGCTTTCACCAATATCTCTGATAAATGCAAGAAATTCTTCTCGAACTTTTCCAATTTGAATTGCAAGAGCAATTTGAGCTTTTGCCGCGTCTGATGCTAAAGAACCTGAACCAGCTTGAGCGACAGCAAGAGCGTCCTGTGCTGTGGCAAATTCTTGAAGTAAAGGAATAACTTTACCAACTTGACGGAAACCACCTAACTCTTCAATAATTTTATTAAACTGTCCAGACCTTGGATCTATGTTAGCAAGACCTTCACTCAATCTTCTAACAGCTTCAAAAGGACCTACAAAGTTACCTTCTAAATCTTGTAGTTCAACATTAAACTGTCTTAAGAAATTAATAGTGCTACCACGCTGAATACGCGTAAAAATAGTTCTTAAACCAGTAGCAATAGTTTCCGAACTTTCACGAGTCGTAGCACGAACACTAGTAAACAACGCAATAAATTCATTAAGAGCATCTTGACCTTCACTAATACCTTTACTAGAAGCGGCAAACACACCACCAACACGCTGTACAGCAGTAATAATATCTTGAGATCCAACAGCAAATTTAGCCGCAACAGCATTGATACTACCTAAAGCACCTTCTAAATCATTTACTGAAAGATTAAACTGCCTCATTGCAGCAATAGCACCTTCAGTTGTATTTTTCATATTATCAAAAGTTGGAGCAAGATCAGCTTTTGCTAAAGCTTGAAGTGCTAATCTAGTTTCTGTAGCTGATAAACCAGCTTGAGATAATGTTACACTAACCTCAGCTAGTTCATTAGAACTAACACCAAAGCTACGAGAAACCTTACTAATTTCATTAGATAAACTTCCTATTTCTGATGCTGCTGCTCCTGTAACCTGAGCAACTCTAACCATTTCTCTATCAAATTTAATAAACTCAGAAGTAGCATTACTAATTGCTGAAGTAAATTGATTAACAATACTAGTAACAACAGTAAATGCAGCAAATCTTTTAACAGCTAATGCTGATTGTTTGCCAAAATCTTCCATTGCGGTAGCAGCTTGTTTGACCTGTTTTTGGGTATTTTGAAAACCTTTACCGCTACTAGCTATTTGTTTATTAAGTTTAGATGTACTAGCAGCAAGTTTGCTATTACTAGAACTAACCTTTTGTGCCGCAGCGCCTAACTGTTGTAAATTAGTTTTAGCTCGCTGTGCTGCGGTATTAAGATTGCCTAAATTTTTAGTAAGATTCTTAATATCTTTAGAAGCGTTTTTGTCAACCTTGAGCTCTACATCAACAGATATGCCTTTTAGTTGTTTCTTAATATTAGAAACAACAGACTTAACATTTTTAGGGCCTTGCAGGTTAATCTGTGCGGTAAGATTAAAAGAATTAGCCATTATTTTTAACAATCAAGTAAGTGGTATTAGTTTGTTTCTTGCTTTTTTCTTCTACGTCTAGGTTTTGGTTTTTCTGGTTCTTCTGGTTGTTCTTCTGTACTTTCTTCTTTATCTTTTAAAACTACAGGTTTACCTTTATCATCTAAAAATGGACTAAATTCTGAAACATATTCCCCAGAAAAGTTTACTTTATTACCATCTACATCAATATAATTGCCTTCTTCATCAATAAATCTACCATTTTTATCAATTAATCGACCTTTAGCGTCAACTAATCTACCCTTACTATCTACAAAATCTAAATCTTTATTAACAAAATCGTAATCTAGTAAAAACTTATTTTCTGGTAATTTAGACTCAAAATTCTCTTCTAAACCATATATAGCATTTGCCAACTTAAATGAACCTTCAAGACCAACCCTATCGGTAGACCTATTTAAATAGTCCTCATATCCACTAAAATAAGGCTTACCACTCTCTTTATACACCACACACGCAGATACTAGATAATTAAACTTAGCATTATCAGCTTGACCTTCTGCAGTATTATTGTCTAAATTATTTTTAGTAGAAATAAGATTTTTCAAATCTGCACGAGCTTGCCTCATTTTAACCGCTATATCTTTAGCTTCTTGTAGTCCAATACCACCAGCAGCAAGAGTTTTTTCTCCATCATTTATTGCTGTTTGCAGTTCTTTAAACTGCTTATCTTTTTCTTCGTCCCACAAGCCTTGACGAGTCATAATTTCATCTAAACGAGCTCTAATAATACATCCGCTAGAAATAGCATCGCTAAAAGCTCTATTGTAAACTTTTTGTGCTTCTCTTTGATCTTTAAAAGATGGGTTTTTAACTTTAAAAACTACATCCTCACCATCAATTTTAGCTGTAAATTCATTCTTTTCCATTTAATTATCTCCTATAGTCTTGTTGGTCATTAAAAATAAATTTGTAAGAATACCTTTCTTCCCTATCAAAATAATCTTCTATATCATCTAAACCTTCTCTTAAATGATAATTTCCATGATTCAATATTTCATTTCTTAAATTTTCCCAAATATCAAGGTATTTTTGTTGTTCATCTGTTAACTTGTCATCTGTATCATATGCCCACAAAAATCCTAAATTATCTTCTATCTTAGCTAAACTTCCTATCATAATAGTTTTAAATCTTGTTTCTATTTTATTTAGTAAATGTCTTTTATGTTGATGAGATTTGTTATTTCGTTTTGCCATTACTATTTTAATCCTTGTTCTTTTAGTTTTTGTTGTTGTACTGAAGGGATATCTACCCACTCAACTTTTCCGTCTGGGTTATCTTTTAATTTATCATTCACATAATTTTCTGTTTGTTTTATAAATCTACGATTAGCTGGATCGTTTAAGTCATATATTTCCTGTTCTTCTGCTTTTGAATTTGACATTACATAAATTTCACCAGCATCTTTTCCCTTACCTTCTATACTGTCTTCTACTTGTTTAATTTTCTTTTCTTTTTCAGCTTTCTTATTTTGATAAATTATCCATCCTTCTGTGGCTACAGGGTCTGACATAATATCAGCATCAGGAGCTTCTGGATGTTTGTATATATTGAACAATCCTCTGCTACTATTAATAGCCATTAATTGCTCGTCATTCCAATCCTTAATAGGTGTCCGAATAATCCTGCCATTACTAGCTGACCAATGATTGGACCAAATATCAGAACGAATTAATTGAGGTATTGCAGCATATATACGCTCTGAAATATACTGATTTAAATAATGTTCTACAACAAAATTATTCAATCGGTATTTTTTAAAGTATAGCTTATTACCTATATACACCGTATTTCTAAGAAGAAATATGTTTTTCATCTTGTTGACAAAATATTCTTTAGTATATTCTTTATATGTATCTTTTTTAAATAATAATTCGTTAATTTGTTTATTATTATCAGCTATTTTTTTTTGAAACATTTTTCTATTACCAGAGTGTTTATATCCTAAATATAAAGCAACTTTTAATTGCTCTTGATCTTTATCTATTTTTTTCAATTCTTCTTCGTCTTCTGGTAACCATATTTTATAAAAATTTAATATTTGAGCTCTTTTTTGTTCAGAAAGAAAGTCTTTGGGGTCATGAAACTTTAGTTTGTCTCTGACATGTGTTTCATATCTTTGTGCTCTATATTTAATAGATGCATTAGGACTTATTACTTTTAACTTTTTTTTATGAAAATAAGAGTAATAATATCCGTTTAAAATTCTATGAAATAAAAATTCGTTAGTCATTATATATCTTGAGTAAGACTTAAAGCGTTTTGTGATTTAAAATTAAGAGTTACTGTGGCATTGTCTCCGTCTGTACTTGCGCCACCATAATCAGTACTCATTAATATTCCTGTTCCACAGTCCAAATTATATCCTCCACACAGGTGGAACAAAAGCCGTATCCCGGTGGTATAATTAAGAATAGTGTTACCACACATATGAGTAGCACTATCATTAGGATCAATATTAAAATAATCAAAATCGCCACTACTAAGTACTTCTACTGAAATATTAGTATCTACAGGAAAAGTTGCGTATCTAAAAGTTCCTGTAGGATTAGACAGATTAGAACCAAATTCGTTTATATTTTGTATATTAAAATTAGCGCCACAACTAATTGATTGTATACGACTATCATTTGGAATTAGACCACCACCAATATTAGAACTTTCTAAAATTAAATGTTGTCTTTGCATTGTTGTAGATATGCCTGACGAATTTGTAGCACTATCGTTCATATTTTCAAATATAGATTTATCAACTGGGCAATTATTTAATTCTTTATAGTAAGCTAAAAATCCTATTTCCTCTGTAAAAGAACCATCTGTACCCAAATTATAATTAACACTGTTTATACTAACGCCAGTAATATATACATTTTGAGTAGTTGTTGATTTATGTACAAACCTTTTAGTATCCTCACCTACAAATAAACAAATATAATTATTGTGTTTATTAATATTCTCTAGTAAAGTACCACTATATAATGGTCCACCACCACTAGTTATAATACGAGTCATTGTAATATTAACAACAGGATAATTTGGAACATTTTTATGTATCGTAAGACTACCAAAGTTAGGTACGTCTACTACCTGTTGAGAGGTGTTCAAAGTTATACTCTGAACACCTTCAACCGGTGTGCCATTATAGCATACTCCTTGACAGGCATAAAATACCCGTTGATTTCCCATAATAGTCCTTTAATTATATAATGCTTTATTATTCCGGAGCCAGTATAGATCTCTCGTCGTGTTCACCACTAGATGCAATATCTAAATCATTAAAAGTAACATAGCTAAACGTTAAGTTAGCATTTCCACCACCAGTATCACCTCCTCCGAAAGCAACACTTGTTAGCTTAAGTTTAGTGCCAAGGTCAATAGTGTAACCACTGTTACCACCACTTGGATCACAAAGTTTAAATACAGCAGCACTTTCACTCAGAGATAATCCGCTACAAGAAGCATCTGGAACATCAACAGCAAGAGTATCAAGACCTGTTGCAATAACTTCAACATCACAACTAACTTCAAGAGGGAAGTTAACATAACGATGGAAAGTAGAAAGCCGACCAAGCTTAAACATTTCTTCACGACCAAAGTCAGCACTAATACTGATACTTTGAATATTTTCATTCGCTACTTCTGTTGGTAATGTAGAATTAGCAGTATCAAGATTCTGTCGCCTAAGCACTTTGTTGCCTACAGCTTTAGAAGCTGCTGAAAACTGATTAGCAGCAGCTGTACTAAGTGCTTTATCATTACCAACAAAACTACATTCTTCAGTAAAATTACCGTCTGTGCTAAGGTTATAACTTACAGAACTTAAATAAATAGGATCACAAACAATAGCATTAGTAACGGAAAGAGTGTTATTTGTATCAGCACCAACACCCATAACTAATTTTGTTCGCTTATTAGCATTAGCAACAATACCACCAGTACCTACGGCTAATTCGTAAATACTAGGATGGCCATCTAATGTTTTACTAATTGTACACTCCACACTAGGATCTGTGACAACATTATCATAAAGCTCTAATTGACCAAGCTGGAAAACTTGCTCAAGATTAAAGTTAGTGTTCATTGTAACGCTGTTTGCACCAGCAACAGCAATTAAACCCTGAACAGTGCCACTTCGGTTATATATTGGGGAAGCTAATGATGTATCACCTGTTTCCTTCGCTAAAGCTACACCATGCGAAGCGTAAAATACTCTGTTATTGGCCATTTGAAGTCTCCGGTAATGTTGTGAAGATGGTATTTAATATAAATTACACCAAAAATGGTTATACTATAATAATTTCAGCTGTAAGACGAATAGTAGACTCATATAGGTCAGGATTTACACTTTCTACCTCTGAAACCACCATATTTTTAAGTCTACATGTATTGTGCAAATAATTGTTATTTTGAACTAATGACTTATAATCAAGTCTACTAGCGTTTAAAGTTCCATCAAAATTGTATGTATATACACCGCTTTTAGAAACAGTATTTACATCGTACATATTCAGAACTCTGTCTTGTTGCAATCTAACCATATCTGTGATATTGTTTCTATCATAATGGTTTTGGGCAACAACGTGCACTAGAACATCTTGGTCTAAGACCATAGAATGATCACCTAGCCTATAAGGAGAAGAAAAACTTCTAGGAACAGTCTCTATAACTATAGCTGGTAATTGAACTCTATGTTTAGGATCTACAAAAAAATCACCCTTATCTTTTCTATTTAAATGATCTGTATTACTATCTGTGTTATATTGTATTTCTTTCCACCACTCAGCTTCTGAATAATCATATACCTGTACCCACTTATAACTATAATTTAAATCTATTTTCGTGTTTGTAGGTATAGCAGTATCAAAAATAACTCTACCATCTCTATAATTAAGCTTATGAGCATAAGTTCCAGCTACTTCATCATTATATTGCAAACTATCAATTACAAGACCGCTAATGTAAATAGGAGCGTTATTACTACCATACCCAGTACCATGAACCCCACCATACACTAAAGGTCCACCAATTCCACTTTCATGAACCCAATTTTTTCTAGCGGTTTGCCATACTTGTCCTTGTTTATAATTAGTGTCATTTACTGGATATAATCTATATTGTGACATGCCATGTACATTATTACCAGAAGCTTGCACATTTATAAAACCTCCAGCAGCAAGAAAACCATAATCTAAAAAGGATTTCAAATTATATTCTAACTGATTAGTAATATAGTTAATACTAACTCTATCAGAAACATGTATAAATTCTGGATCATATGTCATACGTCAATGCCTTTATTTTAATGATTCTTCAACAGTTTTTTCAATAACTGAAGATACACTATCTATAGCTCTAGTGATCCAATTATTGTTTGGGTTACCAGCAAAAGATGAAGGAACACTCCATTTACCTCTAACAGTTTTTTTCATAACCTTGTCACCTGCTCTACCCTTTTTACCATCAACAATTTCGTATTCTTTGATAATTACTTTATCTCCTTGATTAAGTAACCAATCTAACCAAGGTAAACTCTGACCCTTTTTTGTTTGTTGATATGCTGCTGCTAAACCAATAACATCAGAATAGTCTGATCTAATTGCATAAATACTTATTTTACTAACAATCTGACCGCCTTTTATAGTTGGCTTACTATAATTTACTTCTACGTTTTTCCAAATTTGTAATAATTGTTCTATCTTAGATCTTGCATCTGGAATACCAAATTCTTGTTTTAATTGTCCAGATACTAATGATACATACTCTGGTTGTGATATTATTGCGGTTTCTATAATTGTTGGTAGTTTATTTTCTAAAATTTTAGCAGACTTAACCATAGTTTTACTAACATCTTTTAACAAAGCTTTTAATATTGCTTGTTGAATTTGATCATTTGTTTCTATAATTTCTATTGATGCTTTCATGCGCCTCTCTGCCAATTCGTAAAAATGTAACGATTATCACCTAAGCTAACAAATTGTGGTTCACTTATTCTTGTAAATTCATTTTGAGCATATTGTGTAACATTTCCACCTGATGGTACAATATAATCTGCAGTTTTAATTTGTTGATAAGTCTCTAATGTTGATATAGTTTGCATATCTCCTTGAGGAACACCAACATCTCCAAAATATAAAAAGTTTTTCTGACCAAAAACCATAGCTAAATTAATAGTTTCTGTTTTTTCTGAATTAACAGTACCTACACCATTACATATAGGACACATCACACCGTAACCAAAAGGATAACCACCCGTTCCATTATATTCACCATTTGATCTACGGGTTATTGGATCCCAATTACAATTATAACACTGTGTTCCTCTTTCTTCATATACAAAAACACAAGCACTACCTAATCCATTAGTGCTTATTAAATTATCCATCGTATTATTATATAAAGTTTTAAGAGAGCTTAAATTTATATCCATTATGACATGAACTTTCGTAATCTAGAATAATGATCTGTTAAGTATCTAGGATCAAAATTGTTACCTACAAATGGACCAAGTATAGCTTCAATACCATTAGCATTACTAATCTCATATTGCATTCGTAGTTTATCGTACATATAACAAGGGCCTACATCTAAAATCTCTTTATAGCCCCTTAAATTACCTCTTACATCTATTGAAGCTGCTCCTAGACCTGCTCTAATTCCCTCATTAGCTGCTTTGGTTCTAAATGTGCTTTGATCTAAAAAACAAGCTGCTTTTAATGTTACAAACCCGATAAAATCTTCATCTCGTGTTCCAGTTGTGGGGTCGGGCGTAATTGTTAAATTTGTTAAGTTTACTTCATAATCATTGGTAAAATTAATTTCTCTATTAACGTACTGTGCAGATACAACGAGAACTTGTTGCAGTCTGTCATCTTCATATGTAGGCGTGTCGGATAGATCATTAATCCAAGTCCGTACGATGATTGGTAGCTCTAATTGCCATGACATGCGATTTTTCTCCTAAAATGCTGTAATAATAGTATTATACACCTATTAGCCTGAAGATGGAGTAACAGGACCTTGTAAAGTGCTAAATAATCCAGTACCTATGCTGTTAATTGCAGCAACTCTAGCAAAGTAACCACTTCCATTTACCAAACCTGTTATAGTGCCACTTCTAGCTGTGCTTACACCATCACTAAATGTAATAGGTGAAACCCCTCCATTTTGACCGCTGTACTGTATAATGTAATCAGTAATCAGACTACCATTATTACTTGCTGGTGCTGACCAAGCTAACGAGAATTGAGCGTTACCAGTAGTGAAAGATAATGTTCCAATTTGAGTTGGTACTGCTGCCGGTATAGCTGAACCACTAACACTAAACGCTCCTGTACCAAGAGCATTGATAGCTGCAACTTGGAAGAAATATTGATCTCCATTAACTAAACCTGTTACTGATCCGGTTGTGGCTGTGCTTACACCATCAGCATATGTAACAAAAGGTTTTAATCCAGAACCAACTTGTATGATATAGTCGCTAATTGTATTTCCACCATCTGATGGGGCTGACCAAGAAAGATCAATCTGACCAGTGTTTCCGCTAGAGAAAGACAAAGATCCAATTTGTAATGGAACTGTTCCAACAAACGAATGACTTAATAATACAATACCGCTATTAGTAACTCCAGTATTAGCACCAGAAGAAGCTACGTTAACATTTACATATAAAGTTTCAGTTTGTCCACCTAAACCTGTATTGTTAGTTGTTTCTAGTCTATACTTTGAATCATAAGCAACACCACTAGCATTACCAGTAGAACCAGAAAGAGACCAAGTATATCTTAGATCAGTAACATTAGTAACTGGTATTGCGTTATAAAATATGTCATTACCAGCAGATAGATTGCTAGAGCTTGGAATAATACGAGTGCTTGTTAAATTCATATTGCCAGAATTACCAGCAGACACAACAATATTACCAAAAAAGTTATTATCACTTTCACATAAATAATGAAAAGTTCCTGTATTACCAGCACCGGGATACCATTTTAAAGTACCACTTGCTATATCATTATTAAGTAATGTATGATTTTTAGGAGCTATACCTGTAGTTGAAGATGTAGAAATAAATAATTTTTTTACAGGTGAGTTTGCTACAATATTTAAAACCAAAACATCGGTATCATTTATATTTATCGTTGGATCTGATTCTGAAGTTTTGCTACCGTTTCTATCAGAACCAGTAAATACATAAGAAAACGCAGACTGACCCACAGTAAAAGTATAGGTATTGTCTATTTTAGGTTTTTGGATATTGAGAAGATTACTTTTATCGTTATTCCTAACCATTCTGCCTGTCGGTGCAGTTGTTGTTCCATACAACGATGGGTCTGTATAGACTTTTATACTTGTCATAATTATCCTATGTTCTTTAGAACGCTGAGATTGCAACACGCTTCCAAGCGTTATTTCCAACAGCTACATAAATATGAGTCATATCAAATCTAATATCCCCAACAGAACCAGCAGCAGTTGCATTTGCTGGAGCTCCAGACATGTTAATTAAAATTTGTCCAGATGTGGCTACTTCTAGTGAATTCATACTAGAATTATATGTTAAGTTAATACCACTAGCTGATTGTAATTTAGTATTAAGATTTCCAGTAGTTAAAACAGTAGCATCGATATCTACCGTTGAGTCAGCTCCAGCTCCAGCTACACTAGAAGATCTCATTTGTAAACCTGTACCAGCTACAAATGTACCAGTAGTAAACACAGAATCATCTACATTTAGAGTAACACCTCCTGTAGCTCCTCCACCATTTAAACCAGTACCAGCGGTTACAGCAGTAATATCTCCAGCGCCTCCACCGCCACCGCCAATAGAACTTAAAGAATTCCAAGCTGTAGAACCATTACCTATTTTTAAAACACCAGAATCCCCAGCATAAGCAGGCTCTCCACTAGCTAATATTGGATTAACAGTAAAGAAATTACTTCCTAAATCTCTTCTTAATTTAATTTGCGTTTCGCCATAAGTGTACGACATTTTTAACCTCTATTTATTTTGGGGTAATATTACATTAATATACACATTATGGTGTATCAACGATGTTATTTTCAACGCCTAATTTAGCTACATAATTTATAATAGCTCCCATAGCTGTTTGAAGATCACTGTCCTCATTTGATTTTTCTAGCATATCTTCAACTACAATCCACTTACCTCCATTTGGATCTAATTCTGCTACACCATCTATCATACCATACTTGTGCAACTTTACTTCTCCAATAACCTCTCCATTAGGATCTGGAGCTTTAATTACTACTTCTTCTACCCAAACTCTATCATAAACTTTTTCTGGGATAGTGGTCGGATCTGCTGCATTTAAAACTGGTAAATTTGCCATTATATTTCTCCTTTAGATTATTAATTTAAAACGATGAATGAGCAATTCTTCTCCAATGATTATTTCCAATAGCTATGTATACATAACTTGAATCAAATCGTAAATCACCCATACTTCCAGCCGCAGTAGAATTGGCTGGTGCTCCTGACATATTAGCTAGTATTTGACCTGATGTTGCTATTTCTAACGAACTTTGTGACGAGTTGTATGTTAAATTTATGCCACTAGCAGCTTGTAACTTTGTATTTAATGTTCCTGTCGTTAATACTTCACCACCACTAGCAGTAATAGTACCATCAACATCTAATTTTGTTGCTGGTGCATTTGTACCAATACCAATTCTGTCTGTGCTAGCATCAAGCCTAAAGAGATTAACATCATTAGCGCCTTCCATTCTAATATCTCTATCAGAACCAGCTTCATTAAATACAATTCCAACGCCTCCAGCTCCTACATCATGAATACGAATTTCTGCTTCAGCAGCATTTCCACCGCCCCTTATGAAAACGCTCTCTCCATCTTTAGCACTAATGTAGGTATCAGAACCATCACTAACCATCATGTAATCAGTATTGCCTGCCATACTGCTATGTTTAATACCAGCATATCCAGCATTACCACTTAAAGCACAATCGCCAATGTGAATACCAGAGCCTCCACCATCTTGTACCATCAACCCACATGTGCCATCAAAATATGTAAATGTACCAGTGCCATTGATATTGATCTTACCAGCGCCTGTAATATTTTTGTCGTTTAAATCTAAATCACCTCCAAGCTGAGGAGATGTATCTGCTACAATATTACTTAAATATCCAGCATCGTTGTTTAATAAACCAACATTCTGACCAGAAACTAATATATTCGTTAGTGTTCCAGTAACAGAACCTCCACTTCTGTTAAGAACAAGAGTCTTATCTCCTGTATTAAACACGATTCCTGTTGTGAAAGTGTCTGTACCACCACCGCCAGCAGTAGCAGTTGCTAAACCTGTCACATGACCATTACTATCTAGTAATATGTCCTGTATAAATGTTGAACTACTATTATCAGAAGAAGATGCGGCTGAAATATTAGGATGTGCTGTAAGATAACTAGCATCATTATTTAATAAACTAATATTATTACCACTAACTAATACATTGGTTAAAGTACCAGTAACAGAACCACCATCTCTATTTAACACTAGGGACTTATTGCCGGTATTAAAAACAATACCTGTTGTAAAAGTATTAGTATCTGTAACAGTTTCTGCTGCGGTAGCAATTCCAGTAACATGCCCATTAGAATCTAATAAAATATCTTGTATATAAGTACGACCACTATTATCAGAAGATGAAACAGAAGTAATGTTTGGATGTGCTGTTAAATATCCAGCGTCATTCACAGCTTTAGGAGTAAGAGCTTTGTCTTGATCACCATTGATAGTATTAGTTAATTTAACAATACCAGTAACAGAAGTAGTCGCAGATACAACATTTAATGTAACAGCTCCTGTGGTTCCTCCTCCACTCAGTCCTGTGCCTGCGGTAACAGCAGTAATATCTCCATCACCACCAGTTCCTGTTGAATGAATAGTTAGAGTACTATCACCTGTGCTGTATACTAAATTAATACCACTACCAGCTTGTAGTTTAGTGTTGAGTGTTCCTGTCGTTAATACCGTCTCATCAATATCGACATTTACAGAACCTCCTAAACTAACAGCACCTCCATTAGTTAAACCAGTACCAGCATTAATTGTGACTGCACTGTTTGCTAGTTTAGCATTCGCAATAGATCCTGCTAACTGAGCATTACTAATAGTGCCAACAAGACTTGAAGTAGGATATCCCGTAGCATCAACTAAGTTAAATGCAGGAGTAAGATCACTACCACCTAATGCTAAACTTATACCTCCGTAATTAACCGAACTATTTGATAGTTTAGCGTTTGCAATAGATCCTGCCAACTGAGCGTTTGTAATTGTACCAACTAATAAAGATGTATCAATTCCACTAACATTAAATTCTGTACCGTCTAATGCTAATCCAGTTCCCGCTGTATTGGTTGTTCCTCCAGTAACTCCACTAAATACAATATTGCCAGCTCCGTCTGTAACTAAGCTATGCCCGGCTGTTCCATCACCAGTTGGGAACGTATAAGCACCATTAACATTTAAACTATTAATTCTACCAGTGCCAACAACATGAAGTGGATGTAAAGGAGTAGCTGTTCCTATACCGACACTATCTGCACTAGCATCAACATAAAATAAATTATTTGAAGTTCCATTTACTTGAAAATCAAGATTCTGACCACTTACATTAAATTCAACTTTTGAGCTGTCGAATTTCATTTTTTCAGCAAACTGTCCAACAGATAAATATGATGGTGATACCGTGAATTGATATGTTTGATTATTATTACCACCCCTAATAATAGAAGCACTGCCGTCTTTTGCACTAATGTATGTATCATCACCCCTACTCAGAATCATATACTCTTGTTCACCAGAAAGAGCAGTATGAGTCATACCATTAAATAACTCATTAGCATAAGAACCACCATAAGATTGATAAGCAATTTCACCAAACAGCAACCCTGAGTTATTAGCATTAACAACAGATAAACCTACTCCAGTAGGAGCACATCTAAATCTACCACTACCATTAACATCTAATTTGTACTCTGGAGTACCTGTTCCAATACCTACATCACCAACAGAATTTATACGCATACGGACTAGTTGGTTTACAGCAAACTGCATATGGTCTTCAGAATGAGTATATTGTATATATCCTGCTGCATGTTGAGCATCTCCTGTTCCATCTGCAAAGTATATAATTCCAGCACTACCTGTGGCAGAATAAAAAGTTTGACTAGTGTGACCATCGCCATCACCAAGAACAAGAGAAGGATGATGAGATGGCATGTCTTCTATAAATAAATTTGGATCAACACCAATACCAAGATTACCACTAGACAGTCTCATATACTCATTATTACCAGCACCAAATAGTATTGGTTGAGTAGTGTATAGTGGAGCAATAGCTAAAGGAAATTCTCCCATGTTAGTTAAAGCTGCACCACCAGCACCAACACTAGCTAATGATCCAGCAGTATATCCAGTAGCATAACTAATTAATCCACCAGCACTCGTGTATCCATGTGTTTTTTGAAGGAATTGTGCGCTACCACTAGCTCTACTGCCTTCTTGTATAAACAAATTAGATGCGTTGTCTGGAGCTTTAGTGTGTAATAAACCACTAGGACTATCTGTTCCAAGACCAAGAGATACAACACCTGTACCGCTAGCTGTAATATAAGTTCCAAAACCGTCATCTCCAGCTTTCACGGCAAATAGTCCTGAAACTACTCCACTTGCAGAATCCCTTACTGCAAATTTATATTCATCCTCATCCCCACCATCACCATTTCTAGCATCTGGTATACTAACCCTACCACGAGAAGTAACTACTAATCTTTTAGCCCAAGTACTACCACCATAAGGAATGTTACTTCTAGCAGATAATATAATATCTGGAGACCAACCGTAACCATCCTTTGGTGATGAAGCAGTTAGAGCAGCTCCACATGTAATGCCATTGCTTTTGTTGGAACTAAAAGAAAAACCGCCGGGACTTTCATTTGTATCACTTTCATTCTCTGCGTATACTTGCATGGTAGTAGAATTCATAGTCCCACTAGCAATCATATCATGAATACTACCCGTTATACTATTGTCCATAACATGCAATTTGCTGCTTGGACTACCAGTTCCAATACCAACTTTATCTGCGCTAGCGTCAGCAACAATCAGATCTTGGTCGCTATCTCCTTCAACTCTAAAATCACGATTTAGTCCAGAATGATTAATCCTAAATTCTGAGCTTGTCATCTTTGCGTATTGAGCAGTGCCTGCACCAAAAATTAAATCTTTAGTCGAATCTAATGGACCGATAGCAACAGGTCCTGTAATACTAGCAAAGGCAGTTCCTCCAGATCCAACGCTAGCTAATGACCCACCGCTATAGGCAGTACCATAGCTATACATAGCACCAAGCCTAGTACCGCTTTCTCTAGCTTCGAATACTGTATTATATGTAGAATTTCCCTGAGCGTTTTCATTTATTATCCAGCTACCGGTATTATTTATACCGTGAGCATGTAAAGTAATATTACCACCACTAGCAATATCATTAATACCAAGAGTGTTTCCACTTTGATTTATAATACTATTAGTAAGAGTATTCGAATCACTAAAAATAGGAATATAGTCACCAGAACCACTACCATCTATATAGCCAACAGTACTGTGATCACCCCATCCGTATGCGGTATTCCACTGTGTTGAATTTCCACCGCTAGCGGTTATGGTCCCACTAACATCTAACCTAGTTTGAGGAGAATCTGTACCAATTCCAACACTATCTGCGCTTGCGTCTATATAAAAAACATTGTTTTCATTATCGCCATTGTATTGTAAATCTACATTTGATTTATTAACATTAAATCTAAAACCCAATGAGCTATCTCTTATTTCTAATTTACTGTCCGCGTCATGACCGCCAGCACTTAAAGTTAAAGTTTTCGTGTCTTTAGCGCTTACGAACGTAGCACCATCAGTATTAGCCATTATTATGTAGTCATTAGCACCCATCCCGCTGCTGTGTCTAAGACCCATTGCGTTACCAACCCCAGCAGAATCAGCACAAGAACCAATGTGTAGCTCGCCATTAGTGTCACCACTACTTTTAATTATAAATCCACAATGATTATCCATTGTTTCTGTAATAACACCAGATCCAATAATATTAAAATCACCAGTGCCAGTTATATCATTGGAATTAAGATCTAAATTTCCACCAAGTTGTGGAGAAGTATCTTCTACAATATTTATAAGATACCCAGAAGTACTGTGATCACCCCATCCGTAAGCAGTATTCCACTGTGTTGAATTTCCACCGCTAGCTGTTACAGTTCCACTTACATCTACTAATGTCTGAGGAGCATCCGTCCCAATACCAACATTACCATTGCTTCCTTCAACAAAAATTGCGTTTGGTGAACCAGAAGCTTCTACTCTAAAGTCGTAGTTGTTACCATCTTCATTAAATACAGTCCTGTTAGAGTAAACAGTCATTTTTTCTGTAGTAGTTGTTCCTATGAACATTTTACTATCACCAACAACCATCTGATAGGTCGTATTATTTTCTGGACCTCTGACATAATTAAAACCGCCAGAAGCACAACTTGTAAATGTGTGTGTGCCATCACTAATCAACATATATCCAGAAGCTGAAGTTATTCCTGTATGTGTTATTCCTTGGGCAGCCCCGACACTGTATGCTTGACTACCAATTTCTATTTTGTTGAATTGTGCATCACCTGTAACATGTAATTGATGGGCTGGAGAAGATGTGCCAATACCAATTCTGTCTGTACTAGCGTCTACCTTGAATAGATTTTCATCGTTAAGACCTTCAATCCTAGTATCTATATCTTGACCCTGCTCATTAATTACAACGCCATCATTACCAGCGGTAGCATCATAAACTCGTATTTCAGACGATGCATAGCCTCCTGCGGGATTACCGTTAATAATAACCCCATAACCACTTCCTCCAGTGAGGTAAGTATTAGCGCCCTGACTCATTATCATAAACTCTTTAGAACCAGAGTGATTGCTGTGCTTCATTCCAGCATAACTAGCACCATGAGAATATGCACAATCGCCAATATGAACACCACTACCTCCACTATCTTCGACCTGTATTCCGCACATTCCGTCTGCATGCACAAATCTTCCCATGCCATTAACATCTAACTTATAGGCTGGAACTCCTGTTCCAATACCTACACGATCTGTACTAGCGTCAACAAAAATTAAATATTGATCAGTATCACCCTCTACTCTAAAATCAAAATTAGAACCAGCATTATTAAATACAGTTTCAGTACCTAGTAGTTGCAGTCTATTAAGACCAAGAGTTGCAGCAGACGCGCTAATATCTAATTCATAAGCACTACCACTAGCAATAAGTGCTGTAGTACCACAATGAGTAAGATTTCTCGTAGGATTAGTCGTGCCTATACCAACACTACCCGGATTGGTCATGCCAGAGCTGTTAGGATTTAAAGCTAAAGATTTTGTACCATACGACGTCCCGGGATCAACAGACTGAACATAAAAAACATTAGCTACAGGATCTGCCCCGAGCAATCCACCCATAACACTAGTACCATCATCTATTTTAATAGCAGATGTATTTTCGCTGTTATAAGTTCCAGAACTATGGATTCTTACTTTATTACCACCGGGATTATTTGTTCCTATACCGATACCATCTCTACTAGCATCAGTAAAGAATAAATTCTGATCTGAGTCTCCTTCTACACGAAAATCAAAATCTCCACCACCATCATTAAACGTGATATTATTTTGTTCTACCTGTAAACCAACAGTTGGTCCATCTGTTCCTATGCCAATTCTAGTAAATGTTCCTGTTCCATCTACATCAAGATTACCAGTAACATCAACATTACCAATAATTGCAATATTACCAACACCAGAAATATTTTTAGTGTTTACATCTAAATTGCCACCAAGTTGAGGTGTGGTATCTTCAACTATATTATCTATACCTAAACCAGAGATTGAAGATAAACTATTCCATGCAGTAGTACCATCACCTATTTTCAAAGTTTTGGTGTCTATAGCATATCCGGGCTCGCCACTTGCAAGAACAGGATTAACTCCTGTAAACTCTGCAAAGGTTCCTTTTCTAAATTGTATAAGATTATTCCTAGACATTATTTTCCTTTATGACATTTTACGGACTGCCACCATCTAATCTACAGTTATTAATATTAAAATGTGAAATTCTATATGTAGCATTAGGTATCCCGAGACTTAATGATGGAGCTCCTGTAATTAAAATACCACTGATACCGCTAGCAAACAACATATCATCATTTGGATTGAAAGAAAGAGTTGTTGTATCAGTAAATAAAGATGCTGGATCTCCTGTACCACTAGCTAATACAATATTAAAACTAGCATCAGCACTAGTCGTACCTAAAGTTACTTTACTAGCAACATCTCCAGTTCCTGATAAAGCACCAACGAAAGAGGTTGATTTTAAAGAATTAGTTATAGTATTATATGTCAACCCACTAACATCATGGAATACATCTTTATTTAATCCAGTAGCTACAGTGTTAACTAATAAAACTGGTGCCTCAGTAGCTGAGGGAGTACCACTTATAAATATTTGGGTTGTAGTATCAGAATTACCTGTAACATCACCTACTAAGCTTCCGCTAACAACACCGCTAAGATTACCAATAAATGTTCCAGCTTGAAGCGTTGCGCTACCAACAACACCTGATCCAGTACTAAATATAAATCTATCGGAATTTTCATTCCATAGCATAGAGGCATATCCAGAAGGATTAGTTCCAGATCTAAATACTTGTATACCTCCACTAGCCACAGCATCAGTAACATTAACAGTAATTAAATTATCACCAATGTTAACATTAGTGCTATTAGCTATAATGCTAGATCCTTGTACTGTAAGATTACCTTGAACAATAGCGTTACTTTGAACGGTAAGCCCGCTTTGAAGAATTAAATTACCATTAGACTCGTATAACGGAACACCACTAGTATTGATAGTTATAGCATCATCAATAGCGTTATAATTTAAATTAATCCCAGTACCACCTAAAAGCTCTGTTGTTAGTATATTTCTAACACCAGTTGCAAAACCAACAACATTCCCAGTATTCAATGTAGACACATCAAAAGCAATAGTATTAGTTGATGGTGTAGCTTGAATTCTTAAAGGGGCAACTCCAGTTAAAGTAACAGTGTCTCCTGAGCCACTAGCCTCTACTGTTAAACTACTTATACCTGTGACATTAATAAATTTAAAAGCGTCCGTTACAGTGCCAGCACCGCCTCCAGTAGACACCGCACCACTACCTATAACATACGGTAAACTGAGATAAGCTGTACTGCCATCACCAATCTTACCTTGCTTAGTGTCAGTCTCATAACCAATTTCACCACCAGCTAGAGTGGGATTTATACCACTCCAATCGCTAGACACTCCTCTTCGGACTTGAATAATTGAATTAGCACCCATTATGCACATACTCCAGTGATTTGTGGACCACCACAGTCTAACCTATAGCAGTAGTCGTAGTCTAAATAATTCTGTAAACCTTCTATTCTTAAAACGTTTATTGAACCTAAAAAATCAACATTATTAATAATATCCACATTAACATCTTGTGATACTTCTAAGTCTATAATATTAGTAGCTGTTCTAATTACATCTGTTTCTATTTGTAAGTTTTTAGTTGTAGAGTCTATATTACTATCAAAAATGTTTTCAATAATATCTACATTTCTAATGCCTGTAGTTTCTACAGTGCTCTCAAGTGTTGTTCCAAAAGTTGTTGATACTGAAATTATATTTGTATCTGGATCTGGTAATTCTATTGCAAAACCCATATAATTATCCCGAACAAGCAAGTAATGTGGTAGATTTACTATAACGTTTAGTTAAATTAATATTTCCAAATAAAATTCTTAAGACCTCTTTACCTCCACCACTATATAAATCAGTTGGTGTTTGTAGCTCTAAATCGTATTTGGCGCTTGAAAAACCAAACCCATTTGTTGTACTAGCAGGTAAAAAGAATGTTAATTTACCATCAGAAGTTGGGGTGTTAATTTGGAATTTATAAGTTGAATAATCACTATTTTCTGTAGTGAAAGATTGGGCTTGATTTAAATTTGTATTCCAACTTAATCTAGCGCAATAACCACTTAAATTAATAGGATTAGAATTAGAATCTTTATAAATTAATTGTAATTTAAAAGAAGATCCTTGCTCGATTTTAAAATCGTATTGACTAGCTGCCATAAGTATTTACCTCTGTGGTTACAATCCTACATAGGAAGTATACACCTAATATATAAAAAAAGGGCCGGGAAAACCCAGCCCTTTCAATAACCCATGATCTATAATTATAGATTATAGAGTACCGAGTAGTACGCGACGATTGTCGAGTACCGCGAAACCTTGCTCCGCATAACCATAGAAACCAGCTCTCTTCTGACGATGGAGGGTATCGTCTTCGAAGATCTGTACTTCTTCACGGATTGGCATGATAAATGAATCACGCTTACGAAGATCAAGGCCCACCACAAGCTCTTGATCACTTCCAAGGCTACCGCTTAAGGTGCTAGTGTAGAATAACTGGTATTCTTGATCAACACCCAACTCGTCAAGATCATGGAGATTTACGCCAAAGACCCGATTGACAGCGCCCGAACCGTCATCAGCAACGTAAATTTCACGACGAGTAACCTCATCAACTTGGTCAACACCCCAGTTACGAAGATCTTCCATAGCTTCTGGTGAAACATAAAGATCAGTCAACTGACCGCGATTGTTGCTAGTCGAGTTTCCACCACCATTACGTCGCATAACAGTCTTCATAAGACTAACAAGACGCTTGGTAAACTGACCAGCAGCAGCATCACCATCAAATACTACGATGTTACGATCAACACCAGCAGAAATGACTGTATGCCATCCATCATCATTCATCTTCTTGACAAATGATTGCTCTAATACTTCCATGGCACGACCAACAACGTCCCAACGAGCGTCACGAGCATACTTTAAGAGATAGTCGATGCTAGCACCGATATCAAAAGTAGGAACCATGACGTAATCGCCTTCGACGTGTCGTTCTGGCACATAACCATGATTAGGAATTGTGTAAGCCACAAAATCCTTTTCATTACCCGGAGTAAGGAAATCAAGTGGAAATTCTGGAGTAGCACCCGGAGCAAGTTTAACTGCTTCAAAGATGCCGTCAAGAATGTTACCACTAAGAACACCTTGACGAAGAGGAAGCTCTAATGCCTTGGCAAATTCTGCAGAAGCTGCTAAAGACTCCTCTTTTCTTGATGAACCTGAACGGACCAAAAGATCGGTCAATTCTGGAGTTGGTTCGAAAACTTTAGTATCTGACATTTATTATCTCCCTTTCATTAAGCGATGTTGATAGCAATTTTGCAGAAACCATTGGCGTCCTTGCTACTCAAGAAACGTCCAACCTGATACATATTATTTTCGTCAGCTGTGTCAGCATCATCAGTTGGGTTAGAACTGAAAAGACCAGTTCCTCCAACATATGCTATATCACCAGCAGCTGGCGTGTATTCAGTAACAATAGAATCAGTAGTAATTTGACCAACCTGAAGTAGAGTAACTTTGCTACCCTTTTGTACTTCATCTTGGTGATAGTTAATATGCTGCCTTGTAAGATCAAGGTTAACAACATCGTTCAACAAAACACCTACAGGCTTAGCACCACTAGCTGTTGCCACATAGGAAACTTTGGCATTGCCATCATCCATTGCAACACCGCTACCGCCGGTGCTGATAGAAGCAATACCACCACGGGTCTGCACTTCATCCATGAAGAATGAAACGTCAGTCTGTGTTTCGATACGATCTGCTTTAAGAGCCATGTTTATTTTCTCCTTAATTAGTAACTTGAAGTCTAGACTTTACAAAATCAATCAAAGCTGCTCGGGTACTTTGTAATTCTGCTTCGGCAGAATCTTCGCTAACAGCAAGGTTTACATCGTCATCGACTTCGACCTGCTCCAAAATTTCTGCATCTGCAACGGACTCTTCAGCTTTGTCTTCATCATCATGCTTATCAGCTTTTTCTTCTTTCTTTTTCTTTTCTAAAGCTTCTTTAAGAGCTGGTGGCATTTCTGCTTCAGCATCTTCTTCAGCTTCTTCTTTGTCTTCTTCGTCGTGCTTCTTGGCCTCTTCCTCTTCAGGTTTGGCATAGCTTTTAATTAAAGCAACAACTTGAGAAAACTGCTCATCAGAAAGAGCTAATAACGCTTCTGTATCTTCTTCGGCTACACCAGCATCAGCGAGTTGTGTCATGCGAGCTTCAAGAGCAGCAGCTTCTTCAGCCTTAAGCTTCTCTTCTTTCATCGCATTAAGTTCTTCTGTAACTTTTGCTAGTTCTCCTTTTAGTTCTTCGAGCATTCTGGCTTCTTCTTCTTCAGTAGCCTCGGCTTCTTTCTTAGCCTTTTCTTCTTCTTCTTCTTTCTTAGCCTGCTCCATAACGCGGGCTTTCTCTTCTTCTTCATGTTTTTCAGCTTCGGCTTGAAGGGCCTCTACCTGTTTTTGAAGATCACTTGCCTTAGCCTGACTCTCAACAAAAGAGTCAAATTTCTTCTCAAGTGATTCTACCGATGTTTCTTGGCTCATAATTAATTTCTCCGACTTAGTTGAAATGAGGTTATTATCTACTACACCTTTTTCTGCAGAAACTGTGTTTTTTTCTGCTGCAAAACTGTCCAGCATACTCTTAGTAAAAATTATACTATTATCATTTGCTGGTTTGTCAACAAAACCCTTACCACTAAAAGTGATATTTCTTAATACTCTACCAACTTTATAATTTTCATATTCACCTTTACCACCGTATGCTTTTAAGTATTTTGTAAGATAAGCACTGTCGTTATCTCTACCTAATACCTTATAATCACCAGTAGATTTATCAATTAAACCATAATCAAAATCATTAAAAAAGCACTCCATACTAACGTACTTTGTACCATTTTCTATTTCTGCTACTAACTTTGTGGCTCTCTCTTTTAAGTCATCTTGTGTAAAGCCTAAATATATTACAGAACCTGTTAAGATATGGAATTTTTCTGGAAGATCGTCTGCACTAGTTTCTGGATCGATTGGTTTACCATCATCGGTAATCGGTTGGTTGGATGTAATATGTCCTATAATAACATTCTCATCATGCTCAAGATTTGTAGGTTTATCTTCAGGAGTATCTTTAGCTTTCCATATTTCCGCACTATCAAACACATCATCATTTTTATTCCAGTTACTAGTCACTAGAATAGATTGGACATAATATAAGTCCCTATCTTTAATATTAGCAATAGCTTTATCTGTTTTTAAACTTTGTATAACGAAATCTTGGTTACAAGGCTCAACGTGACTAGCATAACTAATACAGCTAGACGTTAAAGCCTGAACATCAATTCCATCATCTTTTTCTTGGTCGTAAATAATCATAGTGTACCTCTAGAGAATTATTTTAAATTATACACCATAGAATAAAATGAGGACTTAGCATACTTTTGTTCTTCAAGTGATAACGTCCTGCTTAAATTATTCTGTATATTATTTTTCCACTTATTATAATTAACCATAACAGATAATGTTTTTCTATCATTACAATTATTTATAATATTATGAACTAATTCTTGCGTTATAGTTGAATTAGGAGTAGTATTAAATAGTATTTTAGCCTTAATGTTTTCTAATTCTTGAGCTTGTTCATTAGACAAACTTCTAAGATTCTTCTTTTGATTAAAATCTAAGAAAATAGGATTTACAATACTAGCAATAGTTTCCTGTGCTTGATTAGCCCAAATTGTTAGTGCTGCTCCTGTTTGTGGAGAAAACTTCTTTTCTTTTCTTTCTTCTGTATCATTAGAATTTTTAGGTCTACCTTCACCAGATCTTCCGGGAAGCTTATCAGATTTAGGAGATACTGCTTCTTTTAATTCGATAGCTGTCTTTTCCCCATCTTTTTTAGTAGATAATTCTACGCCAACTTCACTTGGGGTAGCTGTGCCATTTTGTATTACAAGTTTCTTAACTTGGTTATCAAAATTAGCGTCATGATAAGGACCAGCTTTAGGTGACACTTTTTTACTCTTTCGTTCTTTACTTTCTCTAGCTAATCTTGACTTCTCCATATCTGTATCAAAACCAAATCGTTTTCTTAACATTTCATCAGATACGAGATTTCTATCTGCAAGTTGAATTAATAATGATTTTTCTGCTTCTTCATTACTTAAATCCATTCTGTCAAATTCTATTCTTGCAGGTTCTCTAAAACCCATAGCCTTTTGCACTTCTTCGATTTCTTTGGCCCAAAATCTTTGTAGAACATCTCGACCATATTGTAGTCGTTGAGTAAGTGTTTTTAGACTAATAAAATTATTTGTTGTACCTGCTGCCCCATAAGTTCCTGTTAGAGTTGGTGGAATTCCTAATCCAGCATATACAGAATTTAAATGAGGAGTATATTTAGCTTCTCCTAAAAATTGATGTACATTCGTACTTGATTCCATCATCTCAATATCTGGACCCCAAACAAGATCCATCGTACCTCCACCAACATTATTTCCTAAAATCTGAGCAAGCTTAGATGTAGCTGCTTTAGTTGGCGCAATCTTATGTTCAAGACTACCTAATTTAAAAATACGAATATTAGAAATAGCACCATCTAGTGCTGCCATATCAGCAAGTTTTAATTTTTCAATTACTGTGATATCATCCATGATAGAATAAATCATTGGATAAGCCCATGCTTGCCAATCATCTTTCTTATAATGAAATACTAAAGTCTTCTTTGGGTCTAATGGATACTTTTGTTTTTCTTTTGCTGCTTCTATAATTGCTGGAGGTAAGTCAGCAACGATTTGTTTTTCAGCATCAGTTTTTGGAGCGTTTACTAATTTTCTAATACTTGGTGGTAAAATTAATTCATATCTTTTATTTGCAACAAATGATGCTAACGGCCCACTAGCTACGTCTACAAACACAGGATCAATAAAAGTATATCTCCAAGGAATAACTTTTGCTTCTACCTCTGGGCTAAGATCATTAACAATAATATCCTCAGCAGCAATGCCACGAAACATTTTATTTTCAACTGTTGTATTAATACGAGCAGTTTGTTTATGTACAACAACATTACCACTCTTGTACAGATTGTTTAAAAATCTTTCACTACGATCTTTGCCTCCACATTTTTCAAACCATCGCTCATAAAATCTTTGTATTCTTTTATTCTTGTGTACAATTCTAATTCCTTGAGCCCCAAAATCACCCATAAGATCAACAACATTTTTTACTAATCCAACACGTTGATAAATTTCTTCTGCTTTTTGCAGGATATTTTTAATTTTGATCGGTACAGATTCTTCCGGTCTAAAAAAGTCGTAGTCACTTCTTGTTAGTCCGGGACGACCAGATGTGTTGGTGTCTAAGTTTGAGTAATCTAATCTATATCTGTGTGCTGCTGTAGATTTTTGTACTAAATCATACTCCTCTAATGCTCCAGCAGACTGCTCTAATGCCTTAGCTTTGCTTTCTGCGTCATCTCCCCAAAATACATAAGCTTCTTGGGGTTCTGTGGTGGAATTTTCTATAGCATCACTCTTCGGGTATTTTTTTGGCATAGTAGTATTGTGGTTAGATTGTAATTGTATTATGTATAATTAATACACATTATCTGTAAATTCCTTCGTAAATATCGTCATTTGCACCATTAGTAAACCATTGTGGTCCCTTGTACATATCTCCTTTGGTCTTGACTGCGTTTCTAGCATTTTCTCCTATAACATCATATTCTACAGATTGTAACTGATTCCTGAATTGTCTAGCCATCATATTAGCTATTATTAACGAACTATATCTATCTTTGCGTAATCTTCCTTTTTTGCCATTTTGCATTTTAACTTCTGGAGTATCCCATCTGTCCCTTGCTCCTGCTCCAGTACTAGTTTGACTCATAACAATAGTTGTTAGCTCGTTTTTTAGTTCTTCTATTTCCAACACACATTCTGATAAATTATCATATATAGGATTCAAATCATCTTGCAGGATATCTTTACCCTCTTGATCCATAGTAAGACCTAGTGTTAAATTATCAAATCTGGGAAATAATAATGCTTTATCTTCTAAGTCTTTTCTTAATCCATGATTCGCTTGAGCTGTCCACTCTGCTCTTGCAAACTGTACTAATTCTAGTATGTGTAGTCCGGGTTGAGAATCTGTATCCTTACTTTTATTATAGTCAATAAAAGGCCATATTAATTGTTCACCTTCTTTTAATTTATTTTTATCGTGTAACGCTTCTTCAATAGCAACTCCACCGCCTTGAGCATCTAGACCTATTCTAGCACAAGGAAAAATCTTCATAAGATTTCGAATTTTTCTTGCGCAAAAACCATAAAAATCGTGCTCATCAATCAATCCAGTTTTTTGTCTCTCTTTAAAATTAGTTCTGTTGGTTGTCCAAACACAAACGACTCTACTATGATCTGGATGCAATTCTAGTATCACAATACTAAAATTATCTTTCTCTGAGGCTGGATCGATGCCATAAACATATTGCAAATTAGGGTTGCCTTTGGTTGCTGCATCAAATATAATTGGCTTGTCATTAATAGTTATACTGCCTTTATCATCGACAACGCAGCTTTCTACCAAACTACGCCTAAAGAAACCTTCACTGTCTTTAACGAAACAAGCGGCATATTCCATATTATAGATACCAGTATGAATAGTAGCCTTTGCTCTAGAAACTTGTTTGTCATCCATAAAGCCTTTTGGTATAAGTTCATAAGGAATACGAATAACACTGTAATCTCTCCAGTTAAAATTTTCAGATGGTTCCTCTCCAAATATATCTTTTAATTTTTGTAGATCCCCTTTGCTATCTATGATACGTCTATATCTTTCCCAATACTTAGCAAAATGTTTAAAACTGTAATCGGCTGTTCCGCTAATAATTGCTTGATTTCCCATTTTTTTCGTGAGACTTTCTAACTCATCATTCCAAACACCCATATCTTTCATTGCTTGCTTTCGTGCTTCTGCCTTTACATTTTCAATAGGACTTGCGCTAACAGCAGCAAATCCAGCAACAACCGTTTCATAAATATCTGGAGATATAGATGCAAATTCATCAGCAATAATAATGTGTGCCCTAAGACCTCGAATTTTACTGCCATCACCCATAGGAATAGCAACTGTCCAACTATCACCTAGACGCATAGTACATCTGTCTACATCTCGTCTTGGGCCATCGTCATTGCCACTAAAAATACTTCGTAGTATAGGACTGCTTCTCCATATAGTTTCCATATATTCAAAGATAATTTTTGACTGACGAAAAGCAGCACCAACAACTACAATCTTAGTTCCCGGAACAAAAACGCATTTTAATATACAATACAATGCCATAAGAAAAGACTTACCAAAACCACGACTTGCAATAAACATAGGAAAAGGACGAACCCAAAATTCCTGAAGGATTGCTACTTGAATAGGATGAAGTTCGATTCCGAACAACATTTTAACTGTTGAACCTAGATATGACGGATCTCTAAATATCTTTATTAAATGAAGGTCTGGTTTTTCTATTTCTTCTTTTGACCGACCGATCATAGGATTTTGATCTACAGACAGATTTGCTAAATCCCCTAATCCTAACCACGCATCGTCAAATTCAGTTTCTATTTTCATTCTGATAAACCTTTTTCATAATTGACAATGCTAATCTTTCTGCATTTTCATGATCGCCGCAAAAAACCACTTGTATATTATAATACACTTGTAACTCTATCAAACATTTAATTATAAACTTCGGAGATACTTTTATTTTTTCCCACAGCTTCTTAGGAACGTCTGGTATTCTAGGATATCTATAAACATCATCAAGATCAAATTCCAACATTAAGAACTTATACTTGTATTTGCTCATGCGCTTTGTCCAATCTTTATATCGTTTTTCCACAATGTTATTTGCAATTTCGCTTACGCTCTTTTTTCTTTCTATACATAATACTTCTTCTAGACCTGCAACACTATAATCGCCCGTGTCTAATTTAGCTACGGCTATTTCATTAAAGTCAAACGACCACGGTTGTTGTTCGCGTGTGTCTACAATAATTTTTAAGTCATCGTAACTTTCCATTGGCTTTTAGTATCTGATAGAAATTAGATTCATATAGTTCTTCCATATTCTGAATTGATTTGTGATGTATTGAGCAGAGAGTAATACCATTATTTATGTCATAACGTAAATGGGGAAAATCACTCCATTTTCTAATATGATGTGCATTTAATTTTTTGTGGGAATTACAACCGGGCCATTGGCACTTATGGTTATCTCTCTTGTATATTTCTTTACGCCATTTTTTATATTGTGGGTCATTAAAGTTTCTAATCATATTTATTCTGGTATTAAAAAAGGTTGATCTACTGATTGGTCTGCATATGTATGAAGGGCTTTTAAATTGTCTTGTGCTTTGGTAGTAGCTAATTTAAGTATTTCCATTTCACGACCTTGTTTCTCTCGTAGTTCTTCGTCTTCTAGCATTCGGATAAGTCCTACCCAACTACTTTTACCATCTTCGATTCTTTTAATTCGTTGTTCACGAGTAGCTTTAAGGTCTTTAGATATTTTTTGTTGTTCTCCTAACAGTTTTGTATATTCGTTTGTATAGTTTGCTATGCTATTGCGGGCGAATGATAATTGTGTTTCTAAGTTAGTTAATTTTGCGGAATCTCTGTCTTCTTCTGGTAATTGATATTCTCTATCTACTTCTACTTGAAGTTTTTCAGTATCGTGAATATGACGTTTACGTTCTTTCATAGAGCGATTAATAAGTATGTCTATGGTTATAAATTGTTTGATTTGTAATTCTTCTGCAGGAAGTACGTCTTCACGAAATTGTTTAACAAGATTGATCCATACATCTTCAAAATATTTTAATTCTCCACTATCAGCATCAAACTGTTTTTTAATCTCTGACCAGAAGTTTTTGGCATGAAGTTTATGTCGTAATTGGTCTGTAACTTTTTGAGTATCAGTATCTTGTATATCAGCTTTTTCTATATACTTTTTAATTGGGGGCGGATTGCGATTAAGATGTTCAGCTATTTGTTCTATGGTAAGTTTACCAAAGTTTTCTCTTATATATTTCTCTTCGTCTAAACTTAGCTGTCCACGTTTTTTGGGGATTTTAGTCATTATTGATTTGTAGGATTAGTGAAATTTGTTCTATTACGGTTCTTTGGTCAGATTTAGAGACTTTATCTCCATGAAGCATTTTTAAGTAATGCTCTCTGTATTTTACAGGAAGGTTGTGATCTATCTTATTTAATATTTCGGAATTTTGTAAAAAGTCTGTAACTTGATTGCTTTTAAATAGTTCATTAAGATTATCAACTACCATTGGTCTCATGATATTCTTTTTACTGTCATTACGTTTACACCAAGAAGAATACTCTTTGCACTCTGATTGATGAAAATACTTGCCACAAAAGTTTTGTTGATTAGGTCTATGGTGTGGACAAGACAAGCAAGGTTTGTCTGGACGTTGATATTTATCTCTTTTAAAGTTAAACAGGCGATTTCGTATGTGTGTCCAAAGAAAGTTTTCTAGTGGACGTTTATTATCGTATTTTTCTAGTCCTTCTAATGCGAATATAGCAGCTTGTTGTTTTATATCTTCTGCGCTATGATATCCGAATTTAAAAGTATAGCTTAATTTTTTAGTTATCTTGTCTAGTATTCTCAGGAATTCCGCTTCCTGTACTCCGTTCTTCAGTATTTTGGGCATCTAGTAATTCCTTTATATCTTTATTTTCGGATGCTTTAAGGTCTTCTGAAACATCCAAAGATTCGCTAGCTACAACGTGTAATACTGAATTTATATTTTTATTCATAATGTTACCTTGCCGAAAGTGGTTTATATGATATATTATTGTATATACACATTTTGTCAAGAAAGGCATATATACTATGAAATATAAAAAGTGGACAATAGCGGAAAAAGAATACATAAGGAACGAATGTGGGAATCTAAGTGACAAAGAAATCGCTAGAATTTTAACCGAACAAACCGGACAACCTATTACGCGGAGTATGGTACGACAGCAACGAAGAACCATAGGATCTGTGAAATCAAATGGAAGACCAAAGGGGAAAGTGGTTAATTAATATAGAGCCTCCCTACTATTTTTGCACCACCAGCCAAATTTTTAACCCCAATGGGGGGTACACAGAAAACAAAAAAACCCCTCTTGGGGGTGGTAGCAATATGTACAGTACTTTTGTACAATTATAGGGTGGTAGCTTATCTCAAAATGATACGCCAAAATGACAGTGTTGCAAAATGCAATGCAAAATGCTACACTTTATGCAAAATGCTACACAGTTATTATGGGGGATAGAAGTATTTAACCCTATAAAAATAGGGATAAAAAAATTTTTGAGTTTTGGCACGGTACTTGCATATTAATATAAGTATTAAAACAAACCTTAAATAGAAAGAATTAAAAATGAAACTTCAACTTTCACAATCTACTGTTAAAAATACCGATCTTCGAGTTATCGACATTCACAACCGACAAGTTGTGGTTCGTTGGTCTACTCAAAAGGTTATCGGGTTTGCCGATAATGGCAAATTTTCTCAAGACGGGCTCCGAATGCGATACTTTCAGAATCTACTTGATATGTACAATGTAGACGGCGTCTGGCACGCCTAAGATTCTGTAAAGTTATTGTTGCAAGTTGTCGATAATTATATTAGACTTGGGATATTGAAACACTTAAGAATTTGGGAGAATCAAAAATGTTTGACACAGTTTTCAACACAGCGATCGAAGAATGCACAAAAGATTCTATCCGTGACGATTTCAGTCCAGAGAAAAATTTCACCGCATGGCGATTGTCTGAGATGACAACAAAACATCGCGGAGAGGTCGCAGAGATTGCAGTCTGTAAGATCCTCATGCGATTAGACTACACCGGGATCCATCACATCGGAGGATCGCATCCATTCGATATCGACACAGATCAAGGTAGGATCGAGGTCAAGTCCGCTATGGTACAGAAAGGACAAGAGCGATTCTATTTCAAAGGCATCAAGCCTGAGAATTTTGACGATCTGGTATTGGTTTTCATTCATCCCGACTATATCGAAATTCGTCACTTGACGAGTAGACGGGCATCTGATATGGTAAATAATAGCGGATGTCTTAACGTTAAGAGTCCATTCATCAAAGGCCTTGGAGGTATACCAAATGCGACGGAATAATTACTGTATCTCATACCCACGAAAAAATGTGTGGGTAGTCTATGATCTCAAAGGACGCAAGATCGGAGAGGTCGGAGCAATGTCGGAAAATGAGGCTAGACAAAAGGTGGCCCAGCATGTTAGAATACCTTTTAGACTTTCACACATCGAGGAATAAAATGAGAGAATCAGATTTAGAGCTTTTAATTATCGTCACGTTTTTAGTTGTCACAGTTGTTTCAGTGTTCTACAGTTACACGCCATGTTGTTGAGAGGGTTTTAAGATGAACATTTACGAATACGGAAAATTTTACTGTGCTAATAAAAAGACAGAAGTCTACGGATACTTAAGTAAATACGGCTGGAGAAACGGTTGTGAAGTAGTGCAGCAATTACAAGCAGAAGGAGAACCAGTAGAAATTAATAGTAACCTCAAGGTAATAGCGGGTAAAGAATACGGATACAGATGTATTTGGGGTTGGTTTGGTTGTGAGATCGCGTATACTTATAGAAAGGATAAGCAGGAAGTTTATACTTGTCAGGATACAACGATGGCTCAATGGCTTTACAAAAATGCAAGAGAGGAACTATAGTAATGAAGAATACAAAAAAGAATCCACTGAAGCTTAATGGAACACGGTTTGAAGCAGAAGCACACAAGAAAGGACGATATGTTAAACGCTACTATTTTAGCAACGGACTTGGAGCTAGTGTCGCATGCCATAGTGGTACTTATGGTGGTCATGCAGGCTATTTTGAGGTGGCGATTTTAAAGTATTCTCTCGGATGTGATCCAGATATCACAAGTGAGATTATATATGATGAGCCAATCAATGAGCATCTAGGTTGTGTGGATGTTATTGGGTGGCGTGACTTTTTTGAAGTTGCTGATATACTACAACAGATTAGAAACTATAACACTGGGGAGTACGCTTACAATGCAAAGTAAAACCGCTACAGAACTATTCGCTGAATTTGACAAGGCTATCAAAGAATGTTTTACAGTTCCTAACCATTGGTTGCCTGAAGAATTTCAAGATCAACGTTCAGACTGTGTATCGTTGGCAGACATAGAAACTAAATGTGATCGACGCGATAAGATAACAGAAGCCAAACGGGTACAGGCTGAAAAGGACAAGCGGATTGAAACATACCGGAGGCAGATCGAAAGAGGGGAGCGTATAGCCTATATTCCAAAATAGGCCCGGGCCTAAATGTTCCGGCTAACCTAGCCGGACAATTAATGTAAAACAGTCAGCGGAAAAGAGTAAAGTTCGTGCGGACAAGTGCCGATATATATTATATAGGAACGATAACCCCACGGAGAAAAATGATGTTGACAATCTACACTATATTTGGGATGATGGTAGGGTTCGAAGGGTATGACAACGGAAAAGTATATTTCGGAGTTTATACCCCTAATT